>Ga0247610_10004919_pt1 | contig 14166 bp, 10 predicted proteins | sample 174DNAGHGhighgp2_FD_193483 | JGI IMG/M metagenome (GOLD analysis project Ga0247610, IMG submission 193483) | Sheep rumen microbial communities from Palmerston North, Manawatu-Wanganui, New Zealand - 1742 DNA GHGhigh gp2 | ecosystem: Host-associated > Mammals > Digestive system > Stomach > Rumen... | reverse complement strand
TGATAGCTTTGGCCGACTATCTGCCTACGCTCACCATCGCTGCCAAGAATCTGGCGACGGAGATGACCAACTACAATGTGGAACAGAAGGACCTCTATGGTGAGGCCAACATTACAGCCGAGCATGTGCAGAACAACCGTAGTGTTCGTGGAATGTTGGGCCAACGAGGCATCAAACCCGAGAACCTCCCGCCTGCAGAGGACATCAAGAAGGTGGAGCGCAAGGTGGCAAAGGACGAACGACTGATGCAGAAGGATGCACAGAAGTTACCGAAGGAATAGTGTTCGGCTATCGTAGCGACTCAATAAAAAAAGGGGCATGGATTACGACAATGGATTCATTTTGCAGAAGACGATGGTGAGCACCAATCGTTCGGTGGGCTGGGGTGAATAATTGTAACAAAGAATTTATGTCCTAAGAAACGAATAAAACAAAGAAGAATATGGCAGAAGATTTGGTTCCAATTCAGGAAAACGACTATAAGGAATTACTGCTACAGACCGTAGCAGTTATAGAACGTGCTCGCATCAATGTGGCTCGACGCATTGCCACCACAGCCAGTAATACCTATTGGGAGATTGGCAGGCTGCTCCATGAGAAAAAATTGGAGAGCAAGCACGGAAGCGGTGTCGTCAAACGGCTTTCCGTGGATTTGAGAGAACGGTATCCCGACATGGGATTATCGCCACGTCAGCTGTGGAACATGAAGTCTTTCTACGTTCGCTACAAGGACTGTGATGAAAAACTGCTACGGAGCGTAGCACTTTTGCCGTGGTCTCAGAATTTGTTGCTATTGAATAAAGATTTGAGCGATGTTGATACGCTTTACTATGCCCAGGAATCCATTGCTAAGGGCTGGAATCGCGACCTGCTCCTGAACGCCATCAAGTTGGGGATGCACGAGACGCATTCTGTTCCTGCTGCTGACAACAACTTCGAGTCCACTCTGCCAGCCGTGCAGTCGCAGTATGCCAACGAGGTGTTCCACAGCACCTATAACCTCGGATTCCTTGGTGTTACCAAACCCATCCTGGAACTCGAGCTGGAGAACAGGCTCGTTGAGAAGATCAAGTTGTTCCTGCTGGAACTGGGCAAGGGCTTCACATTCATCGGCAACCAGCACACCATAGAATACAACGGCAAGGAGAGTCGCGTTGATATGCTCTTCTTCCACAGAGGTCTTCGCAGCCTTGTAGCCATTGACCTGAAGATTGGTAAGTTCATTCCTGAATATGCAGGAAAGATGAACTACTACCTCTCCCTTCTCGACCGCACCGAGCGTCAGGAGGGTGAGAACCCATCCATCGGCATCATCCTCTGTGCTGAGAAAGACCGTCTGGATGTGGAACTGGCACTTGAAGGCATGACCAAGCCCATCGGTGTAGCCGACTACAAACTCATCATCCCCAAGGAAGAACTGCAGAAGACCATTGCAGCAGAAATCCAGTCATTTGAGGACGAACATGCAGAGGACAAAACAGATGAGTCGTAGCGAGGTCGTTCGGCCGTCGTTGGTAAATCGTAGCGTAGGCAGAGGATAGATCGAACTGAGAGCAAGCCGAGACCTTGGGGAGAGGTGCGAGAAGCCAAGCCAAGTCTTTCGTTAGGATAAGAAGAGGGTAAGAAGAGTCCAAGAAGACTGCAAGTAAGCAAGGGGAGAATGGAACTTGTTCCGATTATGCCGAACGTTAGCAGGCTTGACCAAAAGTCAAATTGTATGAGCATTTGAAGGTGGGGTGAATAATTGAAAGTTAAAGTCTAAATAGACCTAACGGTTTAGGCAAAAGCTCATGTCAAATATATAAAAACTGCCTCAGAATAGTCTTTATGGCAAATTAATTGAAATAAATTTTGCCACGTCATCGAATTATATTATATTTGCACTCGATTTTAATTAAATAAAGATGAGCGAAAGACCTCTTAATCGGCTTAAAGTGGTTCTTGTGGAGAATCAGAAGACAAGCAAATGGCTGGCAGAACAGTTGGGCGTCTCTGCCGTAACAGTCAGTAAATGGTGTACCAACATGCATCAACCAGACTTGCAGACGTTGGCGAAAATTGCAGAATTGATTGGGTGTGAGAAACGAGAACTTATTACTGAATAGAAATGTTTCAAAACAATCTATATGAACGGATTTAAGAACATAGAAATCAAGAATTTCAGGGGCATCGACCATCTGAAGATAGATGATTTTTCGCGTGTCAACGTGTTCTTGGGACAGAATAACTCGGGAAAAAGTACTGTGCTTGAAGCTATAGCATTAGCATTGGGAATGTCAAATCCTGATATGCCCCAAGCTGTCAATTCTCTTCGTTCGCGAAAATCTTTTAGTAATTTTATTGACCTCAAGTATCTCTTTTATAATTTGGACACGTCCAACCCTCCTGAGATTACCATGGAGCAGGCAGATAGTTCAGTAAGGCATTTGAAGTTAGAACTTACCTATGTCTTTGACGAACTGGCTGAGCCAAAGAACGAACCACTTCAGCAAACTGGAGTCGTTAAATATGTCAATACGTTGGAAATGGATTTCGACATATCTTCAAGTGCATCTAAACAAAATTATAAAAGTTGGCTGCGAGTAAACCCTCAGGGGATAGTGGTAAATAAGAAATCAGCAGAAGGGTATATGGAACCTCTTAGAGGGTGGTTGATATCTGCGGACTTGATGTCTAATAATTTGGTTAATGATTTAACTGAATTGTTTAAGCGTAACCAGAAAGATATTATAATTTCTTTGCTCGGATTGTTTGATTCGAGAATTACAGGTATTGAGATTCTTAATGATGATGTTTATATTAAATTTGAAGGTGTAACTGAAATGCTGCCGTATCGGATGACTGGTGATGGTTTGCGTCGCTATTTAAATATTGTAGCATGTGCGGCAAATTCTATGACAACTATTATTATGTTAGACGAGATTGACAATGGCTTGCATTATTCTGCCTACAAGAAATTATGGGAGGCAATCTTTGCTTTGGCAACGACAACGAATAAGCAGGTTTTCGTGACGACTCATAGCAAGGAAACGCTTTATAAGCTCAATGAAATGCTGGAAGAAAAACCAGACTATCAGAAAGAATTGAGGTTATATACCATTGAGAAGACTCTAAAGAAGGGTCTTCAGGCATATAAATATACTTATGAGGGTCTGTCAGGGGCTTGTGAGAATGACATCGAGATTAGAAGTACAGTCCTATGAAAAGATTCTTGATTATTGTTGAGGGTGAAGCCGATAAGAAGTTCTTCTGGGACTACTTCCATCATTTGTTTGGTGAACAAGCACCAAAAGACAGCATCATACATTCTGGCAAGGACAGTGATACTGGTGGTTATACCAAGTTGAAGTCTGAGGAGGCTTTGCAAGCCATGCGCAAGAACACCAACCAAGGCGGTGTAAATCTTGTTATATTCGATGCAGACGAGAACCCGGAGGCTCGTCGTAAAGAATTGCTTGCCATCAAAGATGAGTTTGGCGTGGAATTCGAGTTGTTCCTTCTGCCCAACAACAAAGATGCTGGTGAATTAGAAGATATGCTGGAGCAAATCATTAACCCCAACAATCAGCCCGTTATGGATTGCTGGCAGACCTACGAAGGTGAATTGGAAAAGGTGAGAATTCCTACCAAAACACCTCCAACGCTGACCATCCCTGCTAAGAAGACCAAGATATATGCTTATCTCGAAACTTTGTTAGGAAAGTCGAGAAGTCAGAAGAAACTGATTAAGGATGCAAACCGCAATTACGAGAACACCCACCACTGGAATCTGGATGCAGAGTATCTAGAGCCGTTGAAGGAGTTCTTGAAAAGAATTATAGTGTAAATAGTATGGAATCAAGAAATTCAATAAATAAGGGTTGAAATATATATATGAATGCTCAGGAACAAATATTAGAAATCTTTTCTCAAAGAAACATAGATAAAATTATCTATGTTGATGATATATTTGGTAAAGATTCTTATCATGACAATATCCTTGGCAAAGTTGCCTCTTTAGTGAATCAGGGTATTTGGGATCAGCAATATCCGTTTACTATGGAAACAGATATTTGGCAAGAACAATTTGAAGATTGGTGGAAAGATGCTACTTTTGATGATGTGGAAAGCTTTGCAAAGAAATACGAAGTACAACGTACAAATCCTTCAATAACTGAACAACTGCTTGAGATATTATCTGTGTGTGAAGTGGAATTACTTTCACCAGAGCAGTTTAATAATGGCTATAAAGAAGATTTGCTTAACGAAGTAGCTAGAACCGGTCATGCCTGTATGGTTTTAATTGACTATGATTTGAAAGGCTCTGCGCAAAATGGTGACCAAATGCTAGCGTCAATTGCAGATTCTGATAAAATATTGTGTGGCGTGTTTTCTGAAACATTTGAGATAAATGAAGAGATTAAACAATGGGAAGAACGAAACTTTAATAAAAAAATATATCCTATTTCCAAAAAACGATTTGACGGAGATGATGAGTCACTGATGATTCAAGGATTAAAAAATGTAATTTGGCTTAAACAGATTGAAAAAGTCAAGGAAATGGCAGGAAATGCCGTAAACGAGGCTTTTGCTGTCTTTGATAATGGACTGAAATCGATAGATCCTGCCACATTCAATCGAATGGTAATTGCTAGTTCTAAAGCTGAAGGTTGTTGGGAGTTCGAGTCTCTTAGTCGAATTATTATGATTTATTTGAATAAGGGGCTAAAACAAGGAATAAAGAATCTATTTGTAGAATTCCAGCAAAATACCAGCTCTATTCGTGCGTTAGACGGCCCAAACTCATCGGAAATCATAAATGAAGAAATCTTAAATTTGATAAGGGGCGGAGAGTGGTTTGATGAAATTGATTATGTAAATCAAGTATATAGCCCTGTTACTAATGGCGATATATTTCAAATAGGGACACATTTCTACATTTTGTTAGGTCAACCATGTAATTTAAGTATTCGAAGTAATGGGAAAAGAGGATATGATTTAGACCAGGCATTTCTTTTGCCCTTAATATCAAAGGAAAAGCTGGATTGTAATGCTAACGAAGCTTTTTGGGGCAAACTACAATTTCCTTTTAAGAAGGAATATGAATATATTGTTTTCTCTAATCGTAAAAGGGTGTCTTTATCATTGTTGGACTTGGTCTCATTTAATGCAAAAGGTAAGGCTGTCATAGATTTGTGTACGGATTCTTTAGATATGGAAGGAAGAGCAATAATGCAAGATAATATGCTATTGCGTTATGAGAAAATTCGTGAAAAAATAGAAAACTATAGAAGTGCATACGATATGATTGGGGATAATTTTGAAAACTTAGCCAAAGAGCAGAAACAACGACTATCAAAATTTTTCTGCAAATCATATGAAATGGGGGACGAAAAAATGGTGAAAAAACCCACTATTACAGATGGCAAATTTGTTTTTGATGTAGAACGCGTTGGACGCTATAAGAATTATGGTGCTCATGTGTTGCTGCAACAATTAATGAGTTATATGTCACGACCAGAGTTCCCTAGTGATTTAGGGCGCTGCTAAATAGTAAGATTATGATTGATTCGGAAAAGTTGAAGAATCTTTTAACTCGTCTAAATTCCATCAAGGAAGATGGTACGTTAGACGGGGAGGAGGCAGACCGCAGTGAAAACTTGCATCGTTTGTTTATGTATCCTGCGATGATGGTACCGGCAACTCAAAGTGCAATGATTGAGGCATTAACCCATATCCTTCCATCTGGCAGTATGGCCATTGATCCTTTTATGGGTTCAGGAACATCATTGTTATCCTGCATGGAATTTGGATTCAATGTTTATGGGCAGGATATAAATCCATTTGCAGTACTGCTTTCAAAAGCGAAGGTTACAAGCTACGACCTGGAAGGATTTAGAAAATCTCTTAAGTCTATTGAAGAGCATATTGACAATGACATGACCGCAGATATTGATGTGTCTTTTTATAATCTAGATAAGTGGTTTAAAAAAGAAGTTCAGGTATCTCTATCAAAGATTAGAAGGGCTATTCAAGCGGAAGAATGTCCTGATTATAGGAACTTCTTTTGGGTTGTCATGTCAGAAATTATTCGAATAGGTTGTAATGATAGAACATCAACGTTTAAGCTTCATATACGCGATACGGAGGATATCGCCAATAGGAATATTGATATTGTAAAAGAGTTCTTGAGTTATAGTGAACGCGGAATAGAAGACTTGTCAAATTATCGCGATAAGTTGCAGGAGGAACACTTGTTGGACGGGTATCGTTTTTCAGGTGTTTATGAAGTCCTATGGGGAAATACTCAAAAAGAAATAAAGTCAGATGAGAAATTCGATTTATTGGTTTCCTCACCTCCTTATGGAGATAATCATACAACGGTAACTTATGGCCAGACAAGCTATCTTCCATTACAATGGATAGACTCGAAAGATATCACCTGTCCATATGATTATTTGAAGACCACTCAAGAGATTGACAGGCAAAGTTTGGGGGGACGTATTAATAGTAAATCCCTGCAAAAGGATATGGAAAGACTTTTTGAGAAGTCTTCATCGTTGTCAAATTTCTATGATGCTATACCTGAGAAAGATCGGAGTAAATACAAAAAATCCATATCATTTATTGCAGATTTTGATGAAAGTATAGATGTTATTACGAAGTCAATGAAACCTGATGCTTTCTATATTTGGACAATAGGTAATCGTTTTGTCGATGGAAGAGAGGTTCCCAATGACAAAATACTTAGGGACTTAATGGAATCTAGGGGAATAAGCCTCTTCTTCGATGCAGAACGTCGAATATTAAACAAAAAGCAAGCAAGAAGAAATCGTTCGTCGCAAACAATGGAAAAAGAGCATATTCTTATTTTCCATAAAAATGAAGTAACTTATGGCAGATAATAAACAAGAACGAGAGCCGCGATTTGATATAAATCCACATGTCATCCGGCAGCTTGGTGCAGAATTGGTAACGGATCAGGTTACAGCGTTAATGGAGTTAATTAAAAACTCTTATGATGCTGATGCTAATTATGTAAGAGTGACCATAGATACTCATGCGACATTGCAGGATGCAAATCTGTTTAATAAAGACCATAAAGGATACATTGTTGTTGATGATGACGGATTTGGTATGGATCGAAAAACCATCATGCAATCATGGCTTGTTATTTCTTATTCTGAAAAGCGTGCGGTGGAAGGCGTGAAACCAAAAACACCTAAGGGGAGGACTCCTTTAGGTGATAAGGGCTTGGGAAGATTAAGCACGCAGAAGTTGGCAGATATCTGTGAAATCTATACAAAAAAAGTAGATGGCGAAGCATTGCATGTAGGTTTCAATTGGAATGATTTTGACAAGGTGAAAAAATTGTCTGATGTAAATGTTGAGTTTGAAAATGTTTCATTTAATAAAGAAGAGGGAACAAGGCTTACTCTTCTGAATTTGTCAGACGTGAAAGCATGGGAAGGAGCAAATCTTGAGCGTTTCAAAGCATTGCTATGCCAATTGATCTCTCCTTATAAAGAGAATAGACCTTTTAAGGTGTTTTTGACGATAAATGGCGAGAGTATTAATCTTGATCAGGAAAATAATAAATTGCCTCAGTTAAGTATTGCTGATATTCATTTCAAATATCAAGATGGTGTTTTCTCCTGGTATGCGGATTTGAGCATGCGAAAACTTATTGGCAATGATTTTGAAACATACGAGAAAATAGTTTTAGCAGATAGTGGGAAACGTTTTATCGATAGTTTCTTTAATGATAAGAAAGGACGTGCTTCAAACTATAGAAGAGATATAGATAATGCTTGGCTTCGGATTGAAATGTCATTCCCTCTTTCTGCTACAAAGGAGCCCAAAACGCTTTTTAATATGGAGGAGTATGATCCAGGAGATTTCTTCGGACGTATCCAGGAATTTACGTTTCAAAATAACACAAAAAACGAGGAATGGTGGTCGTCTTTATATAAAAAATTTGAGGACTATAAGTCTTTCATTGAGCCTCAAAAAGGAATAAAGATTTATCGTGATGGTTTTGCTATCCGACCTTATGGCATCAACTCTAACGATTGGCTGAAATTGGGTTCAGGTTGGACTGGCGGAAGTTCTTATTATGGTTTGAGGCCTGAAAATGTTATAGGATATGTATCTATAGACGAGGGCATAAATTGTAATCTTAAAGATAAGACAGATCGTGAAGGGCTTATTGAAAATGATTATTATCGCGTCTTTATAGGGCTTTTAGATTATTTTATTAAAACTGTAAATCGTGAGTTTGAGAATCTAAGGCGATTCTATAATGATTATAGGAAAGACATGGTTCAAGATAATCATAAGGTAAAATCTTTGACTGATGCTTTTCATGCAATCCAGGAGCAGGGAACACGTGGCAGTGAGATTTCTAAATCATATGATGAGGTTCAGAAGAAATTTTCTACTCTTCAGGCGCGAATTCAAAAGGTAGTAAAATCAACGGATGGGAATATGTTTTCTCAAGGAACAGATTCCTTGACAGCCCAAACATTAAATGAGGTTTCTTCTTTATTGGATAATTCTCGACTTATTTTAGCACAAGCTAATGATGTCCTGAAAAATTCTGTTTATCTGAATGAAGCTCTTGTTGTATTGAAGCCAAAACTTGATGCACTTGAGGATAGTTTGAGAGATATGACAGAATTGGCATCTTTAGGGCTTATCTCAGAAATGGTTTCTCATGATTTGGGACAAATATCCGACCGCATGCTTGGAAAAGGAAGAGAATTAGAGACTCAATTGAAATCAAATAAGGAGGTGACGACAGAGCAAATTTATTCAATTATCTCTTTTATCAAGTCAACAGTTACCTCTTTGAAATCCCAAATGAAACATCTGGATTCGTCCATGAAGTATAGTCGTTTGAAAACAGAAGAATTCTCATTAAATGAGTTGCTTGAAAAAGATGAAAAAGCCTATTATGATGAAAAATTGAATAGTAGAAATATAAATTTTAAGATAGAAAAGAAGAACGATTTTGTTATTAAAGCGAATAGAGGAAGAATAATACAGGTATTTGATAACCTAATAAATAATTCTATTTATTGGCTAGGGGCAAATGAAGGAGAAAAGAAAGTGAAAATAACAATAGATAAGCCTTGGGTTTATTTTGAAGATAATGGACCAGGTATAGACAAATCTGTTGAGAATACGTTATTTAATCCATTTGTAACATGTAAACCTGAAGGAAAAGGGAGAGGATTGGGCTTGTTTATCATTCAGCAATTGTTAGATGATTGTGACTGTGATATCGTATTAGATCAAGAACGAAATGATTATGGACGCAAATACAGATTCTCTCTTAATTTATATGGGCTGATTCCAAATAAGAAATAATGTGTTTATATTTCTAGACGAAATAAATAATAGTAGTATTAATGTATGGCAAGAGATAATTGGACAGAGGAACAGATTACGGTGGTACTCTATGAGTATTGCCGGAATCCGTTTGGACAATTCTCAGCAACGAAGCCATTCGTAAAGGAGTTGGGGAAGTTGTTGGGTCGCACACCTGGGGCTATTGTCCGTAAGGTCGGAAATCTTGCCAGTTTTGACCCTCAGATGAAAGCAAGAGGTGTTGGAGGGCTTGGTCATACAGGAAAACTTGATGAAGTTGTTTGGAATAAGTATTTTGGTCATTGGGATCAACTTGCTTATGATGCAGAAGTGTTGTTGGCAAAGTTCAAAAACAAGGAACTGGAAGAATCTTTGACAATTGATCTTAACGATTTGCCAAAAGGGTCTGAACGCATTCAGGAAGTTAAGCAAAGAATTAATCAATGCTTTTTCAGGGACACGGTATTGTCCTCGTATGAGAACAAGTGCTGTATAACAGGAACAAACAACACCATGTTACTTCATGCTTGTCATATTGTAGGGTGGAGCGAAGATGAGGTAAATAGAACAAACCCGCAAAACGGCTTATGTCTGAATGTTCTTTTCCGTAAAGCGTATGATGAGAACCTTATTGGTATCTCACCGGATTATGAGATATTCGTTTCAGATGAATTCTTTGGATCGAAATTAGAAAATGTGGATTCATCTACAAAGGAGTATATAAAGAGTATTAATCATAGAAAACTGATAATGCCTAAACGGTTCCTGCCTAACAGGGATTTGTTGGCTATTCATTTTGATAATTTCAGAAACAATAATATACTGAGATGAAAACCTGATAAATGTTTAATTTGCCAGATTATTCTTAAAATGACATCAACATTGATTCCTCAAATACAATCTTTTAGTAACTTTGCACAAAAAAGCAAAGTGATGAAAAGATTATTTTTTAGAAGTGAAAAGGCTTTCCTTGAAAAACTTGATGGGAAAGTTTATGCAATTTGCGATAAACATGGCCATTATTTGTGTGACATAATCGAGGATGACTATTTGAGGTTGATAGACGCAGGCATCATTATTAACTTGGACGATAACAGGGATTATACATTAATGGAAGCAGATTGTAATGATATGCTTACATTAGACTTAGGCGAAAAAGGACAAAATGATTTCAAAGAGAGATTTGGCTTGTTCATAGAAATAAAAGGTGAGTACAACAAAATACATTTTAAAGAGTTTTCCTTTGACTATGAAATAGATAATTTGATTTTAAAGTCTTCTAAGGAAGAAGATGAAACCTCATTTGTATTTATGGATGGAATTGCCATTCAGATTGAATCATTAGAGACTCTTGTGCCTGTTGAATGTCCGATTATATTAACATATCCACATAAACAAGAAGTTTACAATAGTAAGAGAATGCGTGACGAAATAGAAGACTATAGGGGACATTCGTGGGATGGTGATTGTTATAGTATAGCTCTTCTATACGGTGTAGAGCGGAGGTTGTGCAATTAAACAATAAACGTACAAAGTATGAACAATAATAGAAACATTATTAAAACAGAGTTCAAGTATTATCTGGCAAATGTCGCACGTTCCGCCAGACGAACCAGCGAAGGTTTTAACCTTGGAAGAACTGCAGTTGATAGTTTTCTTTCTTTTATCGAAACAGATAAATTGTTTGATTATGCGCCAGAGAAATGGAAGCATATAGAATCTATGTATGATATAACAACGCCTACTGAAGTGAAGCAAATTGCAGATGTGCTACTGAATGACAAGACATTTCTTGAGCATGATAATGCAAAAAACCAAGGATGGAGGTCTGGAGCCATATCGCATTATGTCTGTTTTATCAATGCACGTTCTTTTTTCTTGGGGTTACAAGATGAAAGTAAGCATTCTTGTCAACTAAATAAATCTCTTCAACAAATCTTCTATGGTGCTCCTGGAACAGAGTATATACGTTCCTATCTAACCGCTCTTCGTACTAAGCCGTTTATGTTGTTGGCAGGTATCTCTGGTACGGGCAAGAGCCGCATTGTGAGAAAACTGGCACAAGCGACCACAACGCAGAAGTATGACAATGACGAAGACCGCTGGAAGGATAATCGTCCTGAGAATTTTGAGCTGATACAAGTAAAGCCCAATTGGCATAATTCGATGGATGTGGTAGGTTTCTTTTCCAATATCTCTGGGAAATATGAGTTTACACCCTTCGTGGAGTTTATCGTGAAGGCTTGGCAACACAAAGACACGCCGTATTTCCTCTGCTTGGATGAAATGAATTTGGCTCCTGTGGAAGAGTATTTCGCCGAATTCCTTAGTGCCATTGAGTCACGCTCTACTGACGAGAACGATGATTACATAACTGACCCCATCATCAAGCCGTTCAAGAATTTTGGTGAGAAAGAGGGCAAATCAATGCTTATACAGTTACTTGGTGACGCTGACCCTATAGACAAAAATCCTATAGCTATACAATTTTATGAAAAAGGTATCACATTGCCTCCTAACTTGATGGTGATGGGTACGGTGAATATGGACGAGACGACTTTCTCGTTCTCACGTAAGGTACTGGATAGGGCGATGTCTGTGGAGATGAACGAAGTGGATTACGACAAGTTCCTGTCGGGCGAAAGCGAGCGGTTCCCCTTGCTGACGGACATGAATGAGTTGCTGGTGAACCGTCCACAACGGGCAGCAGAAGTGACAGAGAAGATAGAATCAGATAAGGTGATAGCCTACTTAAAGGATGTGAACACGCTGATGGAAGGAACGCCTTTCAAACTCGGTTATCGTGCTGCAAACGAGGCAATGCTTTATGTCGCAGCCTGCAAGAAGTTTGCAGGAAACAACTATGCTTTGGCACATGCGTTGGATGAATTTACCTTGATGAAGATTCTTTCTCGCATCGAGGGTGACGACAGTCGGTTGGGCATTGCCGATGATGACCCACGGATTGCTACACTTGGCATAGAAGCAAACGAGCAACATACAAGCTTGTTGACTTGCCTGAAGGCTATCGTCCAAAAACACATTGGAGCTTCCAGCGAGACAGAGAAGAAGATAGACCAAATGTGTAATACGCTTGAACGTGAGCATTTCGTCTCTTATTGGGCATAAATGGCTGTGAAGGGGGACATATTCAACTTTGAGATTCGGAACAATGATGTCCGAATACGTTTCTCGTGTGACAAAACCATAGATCGCATACGAAAGGCGATGGAAAACCTGTCTGTGGAACGGGGCAACGAGAAACTGATGGCTGAATTTGTCACCTCACAAGCGGATGCCAGCTTTGTTTTCAACGGTCACGAAAGCAAAAGCAAGCAACTGATGCACGAGGCTCTTTTCTTCGAGAACACACAATACCCCGTGCTTATTCAGGGAAAAGATGGAGTGAGCGAGATGTCGCTGATGTTCTCCAACGTCACAAAAGACTCACAGTTGAGCAGCGACGGAAATCTGCTGTTTGGTGCTGTCGGATTCGGCAATCAAGTCGGGAAAACGGACATCAGTCTCAACTATAAGAAGGACGGAAGGACGAAAAGCCTGCGTTTCACCACGGAGGTTCTGAGTTACAAGATGGATTACCGCACTGACATGAAGTGGATTATCCGTGATATAGAGCAGGAATACAGTATGCTGTCGTTTGCCTTCATGCGCGAAACCTACATCAACTTCCGTACCAGCAGCGGTGAATCGTCCGATCTGATTTGGTGGCAGATATTCCAGTCATGCTTTAATGACATCACCAAAGCCTGCCGACAAATCATCAACTCTCCCAAACGGAAGTTGCACGATAGAGTGAGCTACGAACGTCAGGAGAGGCTGAGATGGGTGGAGCGTGAACTGGAGAACGAATACTACGAGTTCAAGGATGACCCGCATCACCTCTATCGCACTCATGAACTCTGTCACACCAACGATACCATAGAGAACCGTTTCCTGAAATTTGTAATGGGTCAAACGCTGCAACGCTTCAACATTGTGAGCCAACATATCAGGAATGCCGTTGCTAAATCCAAGATTATGGAAAGCAGGCTCGACGAGATGGGAGAGGAACTGCAACGGCTGGTGAGCCATCCTTTCTTCCGGAATATCGGAGTGTTCAAGGGATTCTCGCAAGACTCGCTGGTGATGAAGAAATCCATCAACTATCGAACCATCTACCAGAAATGGATTGAGTTGCTTTGCGGATATGAACTGGAGGAAGGTGTTAACAAACTGGAGATGAAGGACATCGCCATGTTGTATGAGATATGGTGTTTTTTGAAAGTAAAGAACATTGTTTCCGACCTGTTGGGTGAGAAGGCTGTTGCTCAATACAAAGGCAAAAAGATGACGCCACAGTTTATCCGTGATTTGAACTGGGGCACGCATTCGGAAGTTATCTTCCTGCGGACGGAGGACGATGTGGAATTGGCATCGGTAATGTATAATGCTCCAGTGAAAGAAGATGATGGTAAAGTGTCATCTGCCATAAAGGGGACAAAGACATTTACCACTCAACAGCGTCCTGATATCGTGTTGCGTTTGACTAAACGGCAGAAGGGAATTCAATATACCTTCCTTTTCGATGCAAAATACCGCATAAGCGATTCTCATCCCGACGATATGGACATCCCGCCAAGTGATGCCATTGACCAGATGCACCGCTATCGTGATGCCATCTATTATATCGAACCAGCCAACCAGAAGCCCAAGCGTGAAGTAATAGGCGGATATGTTCTTTTCCCTGGAAATTACACTCGTGAGGAGTTTGAGAAGTCACATTATTATGAATCGATCAAGGCTATTGGCATCGGT
>Ga0247610_10004917_pt1 | contig 14168 bp, 6 predicted proteins | sample 174DNAGHGhighgp2_FD_193483 | JGI IMG/M metagenome (GOLD analysis project Ga0247610, IMG submission 193483) | Sheep rumen microbial communities from Palmerston North, Manawatu-Wanganui, New Zealand - 1742 DNA GHGhigh gp2 | ecosystem: Host-associated > Mammals > Digestive system > Stomach > Rumen ... | reverse complement strand
CGACGAGTATCTGGAACGCGGATGGATAGCGGAGAAAGACACTGTGAACGTTCCAACCGAGGACGAGTACAAGGGTGCCGTGACGAAGACCCTGGAATATGCCTACGACGACTATGCCACCGCGCTCGTTGCTCGTGAGATGAAAGACCGGAAGAACGAGAAGCTGCTGCTCACTCACTCGCAGAACTACCGCACCCTCTTCGACCCCTCTACTGGTTTCTGGCGCGGCAAGGTGTTGCGTCGGCAGTCGTCGGCACGTGGCGAAGGCCAGTGGATAGAGGACTTCCGACCCAATTACCCTTATTACCAGTATATGTATCGTGAGGCCGATGCGTGGAACTCGCTCTTCTTCGCCCCACACGACCCAGAGGGCATGATAGCCCTCTACCCCTCAAGACAGGCTGTGGAGCGCAAACTCGACTCGCTGTTCACCACACCCTGTGGCGGCTACGAGGCGCGGAACTTGACCGGCTATCTGGGCACCTACTGTCATGGCAACCAGCCAGGGCACAGCATACCCTACACATATTACTTCATAGGGAAGCAGGAGAAGGCGCAGCGCGTGCTCAACACCCTCATGCACGACTATTACGGCATGGGCGACGAGAAACTGGCCTATGCCGGCATGGACGATGCCGGAGAGATGTCGGCTTGGTATGCGCTCAACGCCATTGGACTGTACACCTACTCGCCTGCCGACCCGGAGTATATTGTCACCGTGCCACTCTTCCGCCATGTCGGCTTCACGCTGGGCAGCGGACAGAGCTTCCAGATAGTGCGCGAAGGGCAGGGCGAGCATATACGCCAGATTACAGTAGGCGGCAAACCGCTGGAGGGTTGGTTTGTGGCACATGAAGAGCTGGCAGCGGGCAAGGAACTGAGAATAATCACTGATAACAAATAAAAGAAAGGACTAAGAGATGAAAAAAATGTTTATGACAATGGCAGCCGCACTGCTGGTTGTGGCTTGCGGGCAGAAGGCAAGCGTAGAACAGCCCGAGGCTAATGCCGCCGATTCTATTGTGTTCGGCGCTGAGTATATCAAGATGACTGCCGACACCTCCATCCATGTGGGGCAGTCGAAGCGACCGCCCATTGAGCAGCGTCTGTTCAGCTCTCAGGTCATTGACCAGAAGATTGAGAAGGTGAAGCAGCAGCTCAGCGGCAACCCCTATCTGGCATGGATGTTTGAAAACTGTTTTCCCAACACCCTGGAGACCACTGCCCACTACCAGCAGCTGCCCAACGGTGACGACGACACGTTTGTCTACACTGGTGACATAGCTGCCATGTGGCTGCGCGACTCGGGCGCCCAGGTGTGGCCATACGTGCAGTTTGCCAACGACGACCCTGCCTTGGCGCATCTCATCCGTGGCGTGATACTGAGGCAGTTGAAGAGCATAAACCTCGACCCCTACGCCAATGCCTTCTACCAGGACTCTACGAAGGTGGGCGAGTGGCAGAGCGACCAGACCGACATGAAGCCCGGCATACATGAACGTAAGTACGAGATAGACTCGCAGTGCTATCCCATCCGTCTGGCATACGAGTACTGGAAGGTGACAGGCGACGCCACCATCTTCGGCGAGCAGTGGCTGAAGGCTGTCGACAACATTTTGGCAGTGCTGCGCGAGCAGCAGCACAAGGAGGGCACAGGCAGCTACCGCTTCAAGCGCAACACCGACCGCCAGTTTGACACTGTGGGCTGGGATGGCAAGGGCCACCCCGTGAAGCCCGTGGGACTGATAGCCTCGTTCTTCCGTCCCAGCGACGATGCCACTGTGTTCCCGTTTCTCGTGCCGTCAAACTTCATGGCTGTCACTTCGCTGCGCAAGGCTGCAGAGATACTGAAGAGTGTGAACAACGATGGTGAGCGGGCCGGACAGTGTACCGCCCTGGCCAACGAGGTGGAGCAGGCTCTGCGCCAGTATGCCATAGTGGAGCATCCGAAGTATGGTAAGATTTATGCCTACGAAGTGGATGGCTATGGCAGCCACCTGCTCATGGACGATGCCAATGTGCCATCGCTGCTGGCCATGGCCTATCTCGGCGATGTGCCGGTGGACGATCCCATCTACCAGAACACCCGTCGCTTCGTGTGGTCGGCCGACAACCCCAGCTTCTTCAGTGGAAAGAGTGGCGAAGGCATCGGCGGGCCTCATGTGGGCTACGATATGCCCTGGCCAATGTCTGTCATGATGTATGCCTTCACCAGTAAGAGCGATGACGAGATACGCCACTGTATAGAGATGCTTATGAGGACAGACGCGGGTACGGGCTTCATACACGAGTCGTTCAACAAAGACGATGCCAATAACTACACGCATCCTTGGTTCGCTTGGCAGAACACCCTCTTTGGCGAGCTGATACTGAAACTCATTGCCGACGGGAAGACAGACCTGCTGAACAGCTGCCAGCGCTGACCCACCACGCTTTAGCCCAAACCCATATTAACCTGTATTATTCACCATTAAGACCCTTGGAACGCTCCGCGTATTACAAAAACCCCAAAAAACATCAATAAAACAAATAAAAAAAATCTTTTTCTTCCGAAAGAAAAATATGTTGTCTTGAACCAAGACTTGGTTTTATATGGTTTTTATTGGTTTTTGAAAGACTGCTAGCGGTTGGAGGCAGAGATAGTGTGAATAATACAGGTTAAGGAAATGCTTTATTTGGATTTGGGCTTAATTTCCCAGCTCCGGTATGCCGGTGCTGCTCCAGGAAATAGGTCTAAGATAAGTGTCGCGGACAATATTGCCATGTTCGCGGCGCTTTTTTTCGTATAGCATCTGCGACGATTGCCCGTCGGGCGACGGCACTATGTAAACATTCGATACACACACATGGGTGGTGCTGTCTGGCTGCAACAGCGGCTCTGAAGCTTTCGTCCACGCGTCTTTGTCGAGTAGATTTGCCTTTGCCGGTGCGGTGAGCATGCCCAGCGACGTGTAGACGGTCCAGATGCCGCTGGCCGAATAGAGCACCACCACATGCTCGCCGTCGGGCGAGACAAACGCCTCAGGATTCTCGTTGACAAAGATAGGGTAGGCCGAGCGGTTGCCATCGGGGTTTATCCACTGCCGCTCCCATTCATATTCGGGCTTGGAGATCATGGCGCGGTCGGAGCTGATGGTCCAGGGATTCTCCATGCGAGCAATATATATGCACTGCGTCTCGGTCTCGGCACGCCGCTTGGGCCAGCCGCTCCAGAGCAGGTATAGCTCGCCGGAAGGCAGCTGAAGCACGTTGGGGTGGATGCCGTAGTTCCACTCGGCACGGGTCTCCAGCTCACCGCGCATGACGAACTGGCCCTTCATGGGGTCGGCATCTTCGCACTCCATGACGAAGAGATGGTGGTTGTCGGTGTTGCCGTCGTCGCCTTCGAAATAGAGATACCACTTGTCGTTGATGTTGTGTATCTCGGGCGACCAGAAATGCTGCATGGTGTCGCGCTGCGTGCTCCAGACGGTGCGGCTTTCTGCCTCGGAGAGCTTGGTCAGGTCTGGGGTGCGGAACAGAATCACGGAGTCGCTGCCCAAGCTCTGCATGGTGAAATAGTAGTTGCCGTCGTGGTAGATGGCCTGGGGATAGCCCACTCTGTCCATGATCTTTTCGTCGGCAAACTCATTGGCGCCGACAGAATGACAAGCCGACATGAAAAAGCCTGTTACGAAAAAAAGCAAATAGCAGAGCGTCGGTATATAGTAATAGTTATGCTTCATAGTCTTCTTTTTTTGTTATTTGGCATTTCAGCCAGTATTTTTCACCTTTACGCCTTTCAGGCTGCCAACCCATTTAATGATTGACGCGGCAAATTTACGATTTTTTTTGCAGATGGCAAAAAAAACAGGTCATAAGTGAACGGACAGAGAGAGAAAAAGCCTGTTTGAACAATATTTTTTTTGTTTTGAATAGTTATTTTCCCTTAATCTGACAAAAATTCTGTTACTTTGCAAACGGTTTTAGTTAGTAAAAAAGTAGATGAGTTTTTAGTTAGTAAATGAATTATTATTGTTTGATTGTAGTTAGTAGTTAGTAATTTTAGTAGTTATGTTTTTCTTTTCAAGGTAAAAGATTGTTTTAGGGATACGTGACGATAGGAAAAACGATTAATTAATAACTAAATAAATTGGAATAAATGAAGAGGATTTCGACAATCTTGACAATGGGCCTGTTTGCTGTTGCAGCTCTTGCCCAGAGCAGCAGTCTGTTCAGCCCCTACAAGCAAACGGCCTTACGTGTGCCTTCTGTGCCACTGGTGGTCAGCGACCCGTACTTCAGCGTGTGGTCGCCTTACGACAAACTTACTGATGGCACTACCCGCCACTGGACCAACGACGAGAAGCCCATGGAGGGCCTTTTGCGCGTTGATGGCACCACGTATCGCTGGATGGGTGCCGACCGCGCTTTCCTGGAGTCGATAGTCCCTATGGCCGACGAGAAAGCCTGGGAGGGCGACTACACCCGCAAGGTGCAGCAGGGACTGGCATGGACCAAACCCTACTTCAAGGCCGACGACTGGCGCAAAGGGCATGCTGCATGGGGAAGCCCCGACCTGAGCTTTGTGCGTACCCACTGGAGCGACCTCAACAGTGACCTCTATGTGCGCCGCACCATCAACCTGAAGACCTCTGACCTGAAAGAAGACCTCTACATGGTCTATTCCCACGATGATGTCTTCGAACTCTATATCAATGGCACTAAGGTGGCCGACACCGGCGAGACCTGGGTGGAGGGTGTGCGCCTGCACCTGGAGGGCAAGCTGAAAGCTTTGCTGCATGAAGGTGAGAACGTCATTGCCGCCCACTGCCACAACACCACAGGCGGAGCCTACACCGATTTCGGACTGTTCAAGAACGTAAGCACAAGCAATGCTGCCATACAGACGGCTGCACAGAAGTCGGTAAGTGTACTTGCAACCAACACATATTATACCTTTATATGCGGTCCCGTTGAGCTCGACGTGGTCTTCACCGCGCCGATGCTCATCGACGACTACGACCTGCTTTCGTCGCCCGTCAACTACATCTCCTATCAGGTGCGTGCCACCGACGGTCAGGAACACGACGTGCAGCTGCTGATAAGCGCCACGCCCGAGATGGCTCTCAACAAGGTGAGCCAGCCCACGTTAACCGAGAAAGGTGGCGACCGCGGACTGGAATATGTGCGCACGGGCACCATAGACCAGCCCATCCTGGCCAAGAAGGGCGACGGCATCTGCATAGACTGGGGCTACTTCTACATCCCGGCTATCAACGGTAGGGTGAGTATTGTCAAGGCCGATCAGGCCAGCGCGCTGTTCGCACGTACTGGCAGTGCAGCGTCGGGCTTCTCGCGAATGGATAGCTCGAAACTGCTCGACATGCCTATGCTCTGCTACACCCACGACTTTGGCAAGACACGCCAGGCCGCCAGCTACATGATGATGGGCTACGACGAGGTGCAGGACATAGAGTACATGTACAAGCGCTACAAGGGCTACTGGGCCCACGGCGGCACGGTGACCATCCACCAGATGTTCCGTCGCATGAATTCGCAGTATGCCTCCATCATGCAGCGCTGCCGCGAGTTCGACAAAATGATCTACGACGACGCCATGGCTGTGGGCAACGAGCACTACGCTGAGATACTGTCGGCCAGCTATCGTCACGTCATTGCCGCACATAAGCTGTTCCAGGATGAAGACGGAAACCTGCTCTTCTTCTCGAAAGAGAACAACAGCAACGGCTGTGTGAACACCGTGGACCTGACCTATCCCGAGGCACCGCTGTTCCTCTGCTACAACCCTGAGCTGCAGAAGGCCATGATGACCTCCATCTTCGACTACTCGCTCTCCGGCCGCTGGACCAAGCCTTTCGCTGCCCACGACCTCGGCACATACCCCATTGCCAACGGACAGGTGTATGGTGGCGACATGCCCCTTGAGGAGGCCGGCAACATGCTCACCCTTGCCGCACAGCTCTGCAAGCAGGATGGCAACACCAACTATGTAGACAAGTACTGGGACGTCATCACCACGTGGGCCGACTACCTTTCAGAAAACGGACAAGACCCGGCCAACCAGCTCTGCACCGACGACTTTGCCGGCCACTGGGCACACAATGCCAACCTCTCTATAAAGGCTGTCATGGGTGTGGCGGGCTATGCCGAGATGGCTCGCATGAAGGGACTCGGCAGCATAGCAGACAAGTACATGGCACGTGCAAAGGAGATGGCTCAGAAGTGGGAGAAGGACGCTCGCGAGGGTGACCACTATCGTCTGGCTTTCGACCGCAAGGACACTTGGAGCCAGAAGTACAACATGGTTTGGGACAAGCTGTGGAAGACCAACGTGTTCCCCGCCGGGACAATGGAGCGCGACGTGAAGTACTACCTGAAGAAGCAGAACAAGTACGGCCTGCCCCTCGACTGCCGCAAGGACTACACCAAGAACGACTGGATCATGTGGACGGCCGGCATGGCTCAGGACAAAGCCACATTCCTGAAGTTTGTGGAGCCCATATACCTCTACATGAACGAGACCGAAAGCCGTGTGCCTACCAGCGACTGGTACGACACAAAGACTGGACGCATGGTGGGCTTCAAGGCACGCAGCGTCATAGGAGGCTTCTGGATGCGTGTGCTCACTGACAGATGAATAGAAAGAAACCTAAAAAAAATAAAACCCTGAAAATATGAACCTAACGAAACAGAAAAGATTCACGTCGTTAGTCATCATCGCTACCGTGACCGGAGCTCTCGCAGCAACACTCTCAAGTTGTGGCGAGTCTTCGACCACGGTGGAAGACTATGTAGGCGTGCAGTCGTCGGATCCCTACGACCCGTCGAAGCCAGTGACCGTCAGCTCGTTCAATCCTGCATCGGGCAGCGTCGGTCAGCAAATCGTAATCATGGGCAGCAACTTCGGCAACGACTCCACAATGGTCAATGTCACCATCGGTGGCAAGAAGGCCGTGCTGGTGAGCGTGAAGAACACTGCCATCTACTGCTATCTGCCCGGTGCTGCCTACGACCAGATAGAGGGTAACCGTCTCTTTGCCAACGTCGAGGTTACCGTCAACGGCAAGACAGGCAAGGCCCCACAGCGCTTCGAATACGAGCGCAAGATGGTGGTGGGCAAGCTCTGCGGCAAGTACTATGACCGCTATGACGACGCTGTATGGCAGGATGGCACGTTTGCCGACTGCAGCGGATTCAAGAACGACGGCGTCATGCAGTTCTCGCCCTACAACCACGACCAGCTCTTCGTGGTCTACGACCAGGAGCCCCGCTTCGGCACCGTGGCCCACGGCATACAGCTAATAGACCTGAAGGAGCAGACGGTACGCACCATATTGCCGCTGAACCGCTTCTCCAACCAGCGTCTGCGCACCATCGACTTTGCCGTAGACCCCTTCATGTACAACGAGGACGGAACGTTTGCATACGTGGAGGTGCCACAGCTCGACGACGAGGGCAACCCAGTCACCGACAGCCAGGGACAGCCAGTCATGGTGAAGAGCGGATATGCTCCCGAGGGATGGGACAAGACCGCCACCGCCGACCAGAAGAAATGGCGTGAGCACCTCATCATCTCTGCCGACAACGACGATGCCAACTACCGTGCAAACTCGGTGTACATCGTGGACCGCGACCCCAACGGCGAGTTCAGCAGCGGCTCTGCCGTGCGACAGCTGGCCAACTACCGCCAGTGCAACGGTGCCTCGCTGCACCCCAATGGTGAGCTCTACTTCACCAGCTTCGCACAGGGCGAGGTGCTGCGACTGGACATGGACAAGTACTGGGCTACACAGCTGCCCGACACCCTGGGCGGGCTCGGCACATCGTGGTCGCCATACGCCAACCAGAACCTTAACGATATAAACACAGGGTCAAGCACTGGCACCGGAGCCTTCGAAAAGCTCTTCACCGTGCAGGACGTAGCCTGGGAGTTCCAGATCGACATACACCCCAGTGGTAAGTTCGCATATATCGTTGTGATAAACCGCAACTACATACTGCGCACCGACTACAACGAGCAGACCCACCGCTTCTCTGCTCCATACCGCGTGGCTGGCGACATGTCGCACTCAGGATTCACCGACGGCGTAGGGCTCTCGGCTCTGCTCAACCGCCCGTACCAGGGCACGTTTGTGAAAAACGAACAGTACGAGGCCGAAGGGCGCGAAGACATCTACGACTTCTATTTCTGCGACTCGCAGAACAATGCTATCCGCTTGCTCACCCCCGAGGGCATTGTCAAGACATACGCCGGTGGCGGTTATGCAACACATGCCGACGGCAACACCTGGGGCAATGAGAACGGCGAGCTGCGCGACTTCGCACGCTTCAACAGACCCACAGGACTGGTGAACGATGTGCACCGCGATGCCATAACGGGCGAGAACACGCTCATATTCTACATCCTCGACACTTACAACTATTCCATACGCACCATCACGATGGAGGAGAACCTGGATGCTCAGTAGTTCACAGTTCATAGTGCATAATTCATAGTTTACAGTTATGAAAAGATATATTTTAACACTGCTGCTTGTCCTGGGTACGATGTTCTCGGCCTGGGCGCAAAATGAGATAACTATCACCGGCCGCGTCACCGACACGACAGGCGAGGCCGTCATCGGCGGTAGCGTCATAGTGAAGGATGCCAAGGGCCTTGGTACCATCACCGACTTCGACGGCAACTATAAGATAAAGGTACAGCAATACCGCACCCTCGTCTTCTCGTATATCGGCATGAAGACACAGGAAGTGCTCGTCAAGGGTGACAAGACCGTTATAAACATTGTGATGCAGGAAGATGTGCGCAATGCTGTTGACGAGGTTGTCGTCACAGGTATGGGCACTCAGAAGAAACTCACTGTGACGGGTGCTGTCACCAACGTGCAGATGGGTGACCTGAAGCACTACAGCACATCGAACCTCACGAACACACTGGCAGGCAACGTGCCGGGCATCATGGCCTTCCAGTCCAGCGGCCAGCCTGGTAAGAACACCTCCGAGTTCTGGATTCGTGGTATCTCCACTTTCGGTGCCAGCAACAAGGCCTACATACTGGTCGACGGCTTCGAGCGCGAGAACATCGACGACATCAACATCGAGGACATCGAGAACTTCTCTGTCCTGAAAGACGCCTCGGCCACGGCCATCTACGGCTCGAAGGGCGCTAACGGCGTAGTCCTCATCACCACGAAGCATGGTAAGGCCGGCAAGGTGCAGATCAACGGCAAGGTGGAGACATCGTACAACACCCGTACCATAACGCCTGAGTTCGTCGACGGATTCCAGTATGCCAACTATCTGAACGAGGCCCGCATCACCCGCAACCTCGGCGTGCTATACCAGCCGGTGGAGCTCGACATCATACGCGAAGGCCTCGACCCCGACCTCTATCCCAACGTCGACTGGCAGGACCTGCTGCTCAAGGACGGAGCCATGAGCTATCGCGCCAACCTGAACCTCAGCGGTGGTGGCGAGACCGCACGCTACTACGTCTCGATGGCTTACACAGAGGACGAGGGTATGTACAAGACCGACAACACACTGAAGAAGAAATATGACACCAACGCCAACTACAAACGCTGGAATTACCGCATGAACGTCGACATCGACGTGACGAAGACCACGCTGCTGAAGCTCGGCATCGGCGGCAATCTGAACAAGCGCAACTCGCCGGGCATTGGCGACGACAAGGTGTGGGGACAGCTCTTCGGCTACAATGCACTCTTCACCCCGGTAGTGTACAGCAACGGCTACTATCCTGCCAAAGGCTCTTACAACGTGGAGACCATCGACGGCGTGGAGGTGCGCACCATCAACGAGAACTACATCAACCCCTGGGTCTCGTCGACACAGACGGGCTACAACAACGAGTGGCAGAACGACATACAGACCAACGTCACGCTGGAGCAAGACTTTGGCTTCCTGCTGAAAGGCCTGAACTTCACTGGTCGCTTCGGACTCGACACACACAACGAGAACGCCATCCAGCACCACCGTCTGCCTGCACTCTATCGGGCCAGTTCGCGCAACACGGAGACAGGTGAGCTCGACTTCGACCTGCTGCAGAGTCCGCGCGACATGACGCAGTCTACCTCTAACGGTGGCTGGCGCCGTGAGTTCCTCGACCTGCTGCTGCACTGGGACGGCTCGTTCTTTGAAGCCCACAACTTCGGCGCCAACGTGAAGTACACCGAGAACCAGCAGATCTCGACCCAGAACCTGGGCACCGACATCAAGAACTCGGTGTCGCGCAAGAACAAGGGCTTGGCTGCACAGGCTACATATAACTACAAGTACCGCTACTTCCTCGACTACAACTTCGGCTACAACGGCTCGGAGAACTTCGCCGACGGTCACCGCTGGGGCTTCTTCCCCGCATGGTCGGTGGCATGGAACGTGGGCGAGGAACCGTGGGTGAAGAAGAAGGCCCCGTGGCTCGACATGTTCAAGATCCGCTTCTCGCACGGTAAGGTTGGCTCCGACACAACGGGCAGCTCGCGCTTCCCATATCTCTACACGCTCATCAGCTCGACCACCGAGAGCGAGCGCAACCAGGGCGGTGGTGGCAATGGCTACTACTGGGGACAGTACTTCAGCAATAGCTACGGTGGCATACGCTATCGCCAGGTGGCATCCGAAGGCGTCACATGGGAGGTGGCCACGAAGAACGACCTCGGCATAGACCTCGTGCTCTTCGGCAATAAGTTCTCGCTCACCGTCGACTACTTCGACGAGAAGCGTACGGGCATTTATCAGGAGCGTCGCTTCCTGCCCACGACCGTCGGTCTGGAGTACTGGGATGCCGGCAACAACAACTGGAACTACCCGAAGGCTAATGTCGGAAGCGTGAAGTCGCGTGGCTTCGACGGCAACTTCCGTTACGAGCAGAAGTTCGGCGACGTCAGCCTGACCGTCCGCGGCAACATGACCTACTCGAAAAACGAGATCGGTGAGTACGACGAGGAGAACAACGTCTACCCCTACCAGAACCAGCACGGCTACCGCGTCAACCAGGTGCGTGGCCTCATAGCTGAGGGCCTGTTCAAGGACTACGACGACATCCGCAACTCGCCCACGCAGACCTTCGGCCCCGTGCAGCCCGGCGACATCAAGTATAAGGACGTCAACGGCGACGGCATCATCGACGGCGGCGACGAGTGCGCCATTGGCGCCACGGACCGTCCCAACCTGATCTACGGTCTGGGTCTCTCGGTGGCATGGAAAGGCTTTGACTTCAACCTCCACTTCCAGGGCGCCGGCAAGTCGACATTCATGACCTACGGCAAGAACGTCTACGCCTTCAGCGAGGGACAGTGGGGCAACGTCTTCAAGGGCCTGCTCGAAGACCGCTGGGTGGACAGCGAGACGGCAGCAATGCTGGGCATCCCCGCCAATGAGGACGTCAACGCATCGTATCCCCGACTGAGCTATGGCGGCAATGCCAACAACTTCCGCAACAGCACCTTCTGGCTGCGCGACGGCCGCTATCTGCGACTGAAGAACCTCGACATTGGATATACACTGCCGAAGTCTATTGTCAACAAGATCCATTTCCAGAACATACGCTTCTACATTTCCGGCTCCAACCTGTTCTTCATACACAAGAAGTTCAGCATCTGGGATCCAGAGTCGCTGCAGCCGCGTGGTGAGGACTATCCTATCACAAAGGCCATCACAGCGGGTATGCAAGTCAATCTTTAATTGAAAAATGAACATTGAAAATTGAACATTGAAAATTGAACATTGAAAATTGAACATTATGATTACAATGAATATCAAAAACCTGCTGTTCGCTGTCTCTGTATGCTGCGTTGCCAACGCAGCCCTCACCTCCTGCACCGACCTGGACAGCGACAAATATTTCGACGACCGCAAGACCCTGGAGAGCGTCTTTACCGACAAGATTCAGTGTGACCAGTGGCTCGCCCACGCCTACTCCTTCCTCAACGGCTCCAACATTGAGGTGGGCTCGAAAGGTGGCACCGGTGGCGAGGGCGGTGCATGGAACCCCTTCAACTTCGACGATGACATGTACTATGGCGACCGCGACAACAGCTTTGGCGACTCCAAGGATGCCGACTGGGCTTCGTACAACTCGTTCCACGAGGGCAACTACGGCGAGCATCAGGGACAGGACGCTTGGGTGCGCTGCTATCAGGGCATCTACCAGGCCTCCATCTTCATCCACAACATCTATCGCAACACTGCTATGAGCAAGGAGGAGGTAGATGACTACCGCGGTCAGGCCCGCTTCGTGCGTGCCTACTACTACTGGCTGCTGCTCCGCAAGTTCGGACCTGTGCCCATCATGGCCGACGAGGGTGTCGACTACACGCTGGAGTACGACGAGCTGGCCACGCCACGCTCCACCTACGAGGAGTGTGCTACCTACATCGCCTCTGAGATGCTGAAGGCTGCAGGCGAGCTGAAGAGCGTAAAACGCGACGGTGACAACGTGATGCGCCCGACCATCGGAGCTGCGCTGGCCACACGCGCCATAGTGCTCACATACGCCGCCAGCCCGTTGGCCAACGGACAGTTGCAGAACGGACACCATCCCGCCAACGTCACCGACGATGTGGCAAAGCTGCTGAAGAACTTCGACGGCACACCGCTGCTGTCGCTGACCTACGACGAGACAAAGTGGGCACGCGCTGCCGCAGCATGTAAGGACGTCATAAACCTGGGCGTCTACGACCTCTATACCGAACCATATAATGATGTCGTCACGCTCGACCGCCCCGGAACCATAACACCGCCGGCCGATGCAGAGTTCAGCGAAAAGAACTGGCCCGACGGATGGAAGAACATTGACCCCTACCTGTCGTACCGCAATCTGTTCAACGGCGTGGCCAGCCCCGAGGGTAACCCCGAGCTCATCTTCACCCGTGGCAACATTGAGGTTGGCGACCACGACAACGGTATCGCTTCGCTCGTGGGACACTCCATGCCTACATCGCTCAACGGATGGAACACCCACGGACTGACACAGAAGATGATAGACACCTATTACATGAAGGACGGCTCCGACGTCGATGGCATGTATCGTGAGTGGCGTACACCAGGTGCCACCACCATCGACAATCCTGGAAATGACCGCCCGCGCGCTGAAGGCTTCATCACACGTACAGAGTCGCAGAACAACGACTATCCCGAGGTGCTCACCGTGCCCATCATCAATGCTCAAACGCGCAGCGCCGCTCTGCAGCAGCGCATGAACGTCAGTCATCAGTATGCCGGACGTGAACCGCGATTCTATGCCTCTGTGGCATACAGCGGCACCATCTGGGAGCAGTTGGGCAATCCTACCAGTGGCGACCAGATGAAGCAGGTGACATACTACCGCAGTGGTGCCGACGGCTATCGCAACTCGTTCGCATACCTGCGCACCGGCATCGGGGTGAAGAAGTACTATCACCCATACGACTACTTTGCTGCCCAGCCCAGTGGCGGCGGCAGCTATGGCATGGTGCAGGTGAAGTTCGAACCTGCCATACGCTATGCAGACATACTGCTCCTCTATGCCGAGTGCCTGAACGAGCTGACCGACGGCTCCAGCTACCAGATGACCGACTGGAAAGGCGAGCCTGTGACCATCGTGGGACGCGACATCGCAGAGATGAAGCGCGGTATACGTCCTGTACGCATCAGGGCCGGACTGCCAGACTATACCCAGGCCGACTACTCGGACAAGGACCAGCTGAGAGCGAAAATCAAGCGTGAGCGAATGATCGAGTTCATGGGCGAGGGCAAGCGATACTTCGACCTGCGCCGCTGGATGGATGCACCTGTAGAAGAAAACAAGCGCATATACGGACTGAACGTCTTCATGACGTCTGCAAACAAGGAGGAGTTCATGCAGGTCATACCTGTCTACAACCTCTCGGCTACGTTCACCGACAAGATGTACTTCTGGCCCATATCGTTCACCGACCTGAAGCGCAACAAGAACCTTGTGCAGAACCCCGGATGGAAGTATAACGATTAAATCGAAATGCCGTGATAATGCTATACCGAGACAACAAAATAATACGATATAACGTTATTACGTCAAGACGACATACCGCAATAACGATAAAAGAGGAAAACGAATTATGACTAAGAATAGAATCTTTAACACACTGCTGGTCTGCTCCGTATGCTGCGGTATCACCGCAACCCTG
>Ga0247610_10004916_pt1 | contig 14168 bp, 19 predicted proteins | sample 174DNAGHGhighgp2_FD_193483 | JGI IMG/M metagenome (GOLD analysis project Ga0247610, IMG submission 193483) | Sheep rumen microbial communities from Palmerston North, Manawatu-Wanganui, New Zealand - 1742 DNA GHGhigh gp2 | ecosystem: Host-associated > Mammals > Digestive system > Stomach > Rumen... | reverse complement strand
GTACTAGATGAGGTGCTAGCTCTTTCTAGGTCGAACTCCCACCGACTATGTTAAGTGAACCGAACTGGCGCACCCTCACATAAAGTATTTTATCATAGCAACAATAAATAATAAAGAAAAAAGTAACAGCATAAACTGTTACTTTCAATATTATTCAGCGTCTTTCTTAGCAGCTGTTTTCTTAGTTGTAGTTTTCTTAGCTGTTGTAGTCTTCTTTGCAGCTGTCTTCTTTTCAGCCTTAGGAGCTTCTTCAGCAGGAGCTTCAGCCTTCTTTGCAGCAGCTTTCTTAGCTGGCTTCTTTTCAGCTTTTTGAGCTTCAGCAGCCTTTGCAGCCTTAACTTCTTTAGATTCAGTAGTTAATACTACTACTTTTTCTTCAACCTTAGCTTTTGGTTTTGCATTCTTAGCAACTTCAACTAATTTTGCAAATCCTTCAGCATCATTAACAGCCATTTCAGCTAACATCTTTCTGTTGATTACAACATCAGCATTAGCTAAACCATTAATGAATTGGTTATATTTAATACCATTTAATTGGCAAGCAGCATTGATTCTTGTGATCCAAAGCTTTCTGAATTCTCTCTTACGAGCCTTTCTATCTCTGAATGCATATCTTAATGAACGCATTACTTGTTCATGAGCTGTTCTATAGATTGTATGCTTAGAACCATAGTAGCCCTTAGCCATCTTTAATACAGCTTTACGTCTTCTTCTTGTTGTGTATCCACCTTTAACTCTTGGCATTTTTCCTTACCTCCTAATTACTTCATGTTAGCGATTAATTGATTAATACGCTTCTCATCTGTTGAATGTACTAATGCAGACTTTGATAAGTTCTTATTTTGCTTATGAGTCTTATTAGTCTTTAAGTGGCCTGTATAAGCATGACCACGTTTAATTTTTCCTGTACCTGTGATTTTAATTCTCTTTTTTAAACCACTATGTGTTTTTGCTTTTGGCATGTTTCTTTTCTCCTTATTACTTATTATCTGTTTTTGGTGCAATAACTGCGAATAATGTTCTACCATCTAGCTTAACTGGAGCTTCAACACTAGAACAATCTGATAAACTTTCTACAAATTTATCAATAACTTCTTTACCTAAATCTTGATGAACAATCATACGACCATAGAATCTTAAAGTAATTTTTACTTTATTACCCTTATCAACTAAGATTGTTCTTGCTTTTTTAGCCTTAGTTTCGAAGTCATGTTTTTCAATAGTTGGAGATAATTGAATCTCTTGAACTACTACAACCTTTTGTTTTTTCTTCATTTCCTTTGCTTTCTTTTGTTGTTCGAAACGGAAACGAGAATAATCCATCATTTTAGCTACTGGAGGATTAGAATCTGGAGATACTAATACCAAGTCCATTCCTCTACTTTCAGCTTCTTGTAAAGCTTTAGCTTTAGTTAATAGACCAAGCTTTTCTCCTGTGTCAGTAATAACTAGCATTTCTTTACATCTAATATCTTCATTTACATAACTTTCATTGTTTTTCTTTTGCTTATTAATACTAGCACCCCCGTAAGTTAATAAAAATAAAAGAGGACGTCAAACGCCCTCTATAACATCATAAATTAAACAATATAAATTCAAGTGACATTTTGCCTACCAACATAATCAATCAGGCGAGAAACGGGCGTTTCTTCTTTCCACATATTTATTTTACTCAAATATAATACACTAATTTATATTTTATGTCAATACTTATTTTTCCTTTTTTCATTATTATATTATATATTAAATTATTTTAAATCTTTAATTGAATAAATACTTAAAAATAACATACCAAATAACAATATCCATATAGGCGTTAGCATGAAAGCATCAAATTTTATTCCATCATATGATACATCTACAAAAGGAATTATTTTAGTAAATATATTTTTGAAATTAGTAAAATTATTACATAATAATTTAATTACAACAGATATAAACATAAATAACATTGGAGAAAATACTACAGGTATTATAATTGATACTAAAAATGAAATAATTGATTCTGTTAATGTAGATAAGAATAAATAAAATAATGAAAATATTATATCCTTATTTATATTAAATAAAGGAAATCTAATTAAAGGAATTATTATAATTAATAATATCTCATATGCTACTAGCAAGAATAATACAATTGATGATGTTATTATTTTAGAAATGCAAAGCTTCCATCTTGATGTATGAGATAAAAATAATGTATCAAAGCTTTGAGCTTGTATTATTAATGAAATAGATATTGTTGCTATAATAACTGAATTAAATAACTGTAAAACAAAAAATGATTGTAAAAAGAAATTAAGATGTATTTCTTTATATCCTACTAAATAATCATTAACATTCATAAATGGATTTGATAAATATATAATAATACCTAATATTAATACTAAGGCAATACTAAATATAATTATTGTAGTTTTTTGAAATAAAAAGCTTGAATATAGCTTAACTAATGTCATTAGACTGAAGCTTTTTTCTTTTTTCATTTATTCTTCCCTCCTTAATATCATAAATAATAGGATTTAGGTCATTAAAAAATGTCTTATTATGTAAGCTAATTATTACTATCTTTTTTGCTAATAGTTTTTCTTTTATTATCTCTTTTACTAATTTTTTAGCAAAATCATCTAAGCCGTCAATTGGTTCATCTAATATATAACAATCTGCATCATATTCAAAGATTTGAAGCAATCCAAGCTTTTGCAAATTACCTTTAGATAGTTCTCCTATTCTTTTATTAGGTATTTGATATTTTGAAATTAATTCATCTATTTTAGATTTTCTTTCTAATACTAAAGATAAATATGTTTTTACTTTCATTAGCTTAGGAAATAAAAATTTATCAGGTAGATATGATATTGTATCATTTATTTTTAATTCACCAGATGTTTTATAAACAATACCTGTCATTAATTTTATTATTGTAGATTTACCTGAACCATTAATTCCATTTAGGATATATAGACCTGATTTATTTATTTCAATTGTCGCATTATCTAAGACATAATTACCTGAATATTTCTTTTGAACATTTAATAATTTGATCATGATATTATTCCTTCTTTCATAACATCCTTATAGGTATCATAATCTAGGTCATTTGTCATAAATGAAAATGTATCAATATAATATTTAACATTATTAATTTTAAGTGTTATATATCCTTCTTTTATAATCATTAATGATGTGTAATTAATAGGAATAAAATATGAAGTATTTAAAATATTAAATGCCTTTGAATTTTCTACTCTTGTTATATTATATTCTGGTATTAATGATTTAATATCAATTTCATTTTCGTAATTTTCCATTCTAATTTGATTTAAATTACCATAACAATATTCACCAATTTTAAAATCAGATATAATATCATATTTTTTATTAAATTTAATATTAATTCCAACGAGCTGTTTATAGCCATCTACCATACAATAGCTTGCGTATAATCTATCAAATCCGAGTAATTCATATTCATTTGGATTCAAAATTGATATAGAGCCTAATTTTAATGTAATTATATTTTTAGATGTATATATAATTAATTTAGCTAAATCTGAAGATACAACACCTGATACATTTGGTATATCTGCATTTATTTTGAATAAATATGAATTAGGTATACCATATGATCTAACGCTAATATTATCTAAGGTATATGTTAATGAACCTAATTCTAAAATATATGAATTATTATTAACATCACCAATAATTGATACTTTAGTATCAGAATAAACATTAAATGTCATTTTTCTATTTTCTTCATATACATATGATTTATTTTCGAGTATTGTATGATATCCTTCTTTTGTCTTTTTCATATTAGAAAATACAATTATTATAGTTATTGTAGTTACTAATACTATAGAAAGGATTATTATAATTAAAATTTTAATCTTTTTCATTATTTACCACCCTCAACTATTAAATCTTCATTAATCGATGCCTTTTCTAATCTTTCATATTGAGTATTTAATCTTATAAATTCATATGGGGCTGATAATTGTTTAACAAAGAATGCATACATTGAAAAATAGCCATTATATACTAATAAGTCACCTGTTAAATATAAAATCATCTTTGAATTAGCTTCAACCTTTAATTTCATTTGTTTTTTCTCTTTAACACTTTTTTCTGATGTTTTAGAATAATTGACATTAGCTTTTGCAGCAACCTCTGCCTTTACCTTTTTAATATTACCAGATGCCCCACCTGATACCTGGCCACCTGTAGAAAAGGATATTGTTTGATTTGTTTCAATTTGAATTTCTTTTACAAATTCAATATCAGTTGTACCTGAATTTTCATATGAAACTAAGATACTTGAAATATATGTTGCAGGTGTTGCAGCATTATCAACTGCAATTGATACTCCAAATGCCATTTGCTTTTCAGATTTTATTTTCAATGCTTCTGATTCTTCTTTTGTATAATTTCTTATTAATTTACCTGTTGTCATTATTATTTCTATATATGCTAAATAATCTGTATCAGCTGCATATGTTTTTATAAAAAATGATGGAATTAATAAAAAATTAATAATGAATAATGCAAAAATAATTTTCTTCAATTTTTATCACCTCTATATAATAATAGACATCAAGAGGTTAAAGTTTTTAAAAAAAGTTTTTTAAAATAAAAATTTTTTTATTATTGATATAAAATTAAAATTTAATAATTATAAATTAATATTTTTATATTTTTTATATAAAAAAACATCTCAAATGAGATGTCTATTTTATACCTGTATCTAAATTATAATACGTATCTGTTATTTTTATAAAATCTAATATTTCATCAGATAAATTAAAATCTGAAAAATAATATGATTCATCCTCATCATATGAGAATTTAATTTGTAATTCATAAAATGTATGATACATGTCCTTTAAATCTTTTAATAATTTAGCTTTATGAATTATAAATGATAATGATTCATAAACAAATATTGATAATTGAAAATCTTCTGTAACCTTTGTTTTAGAAAGGCCATAAAATAATCTTTCTTCTGTTTCTCCTGGTTCTATTCCTATTTTAGTAATAAAATCATCAAGTTCAGTATCGCCCATAGCTGATTTATAAACTATAAATGCACATTTACAATTCATTATTCAAAATCAATAATTTCTTTAGCTAGATTATCAGCATAAGATACATCCATATCTTCTGCTTTACCATTGTCGATAATATTTGCGATATTAGAATTGATAGGTAAGCTTGCTAGTGGTTTTAAATTAAATGTTTCGCATACATCATCTAATTTAGATGTACCAAATGGATATAATGGATTATTGCAGCATGGGCATACATAATATGCCATATTTTCAACAAGCCCAACAATTTTCATATTCATTTGATTACACATAGATACTGCTTTTCCTACAATCATTTTTACTAAATCCTGTGGTGTAGATACAATAACTACTCCATCAACAGGAATCATTTGGAATACAGATAATGCTACATCACCAGTTCCTGGAGGCATATCTATTAATAAATAATCTAATTCAGACCATAATACATCTTGATAGAATTGCTTAATTGCACTACCTAAAACTGGTCCTCTCCATACAACTGGTTGTGTTGGATCATCAATTAAAACGTTAATTGACATAACCTTAATTCCATATTTTTTTGTAATAGGAGGAAACATTAAATTATCACTATTACCTGTAACACCTGGCTTTAAACCAAATGCTTTTGGAATAGATGGACCAGTAATATCTGAATCTAGTATACCAACACTATAGCCTTGCTTTGCTAAATTTACAGCAAGTGTAGTTGTAACCATTGATTTACCTACTCCACCCTTACCAGACATAATAGCGATTATTTTTTTAATATGATTATTTTCATTAGTTTCAACTAATAAAGATTGATTTTTACCGCAGCTTGCAGCTTTACAACTACTACAATTATGATCACAAGCCATTTTTATTTCTCCTCTTTATTATCATGCTTTTTATGATATTCATTTAATAATTCATCAATATGATTTCCATATGCTAAAGATTCATCAAATTTGAAAATTAATTCAGGCATCTTTCTTGCATTTAGCTTTTTAGCTAAAGCAGATCTTAAATAACCATTTGATTCTTCTAATGCTTTTGTATAATCTTCCATTTTTCCTTGATAGAAAGAATAGAAAACTGTCATATATGATAAATCATTTGTAATTCTTACTTCTGTTATAGTTATATGCTTTAATAATTCATTTTTAGCCTCACGGTTTAAAATGATAGAAAGCTCTCTTAAAGCAGTTGATTCCATTCTTTTTAAAGATAGACTCATTATCTTTCAACTTCTTTCATTATAGAAGCTTCAATGACATCGCCTTCTTTAATATCATTGAATTTCTCGATAGTAATACCACATTCGAAGCCATTTTTAACTTCTTTAACATCATCTTTAAATCTCTTTAAAGAAGCCATCTTACCTTCAAATATAACGATACCATCTCTTAACACTCTTACTAAAGAGTTTCTTTCAATTACACCATCAGTAACATAGCATCCTGCAATTGTACCAACAGTTGATAATTTAAATGTTTGTCTAACTTCAGCTTGACCTGTAACAACTTCTTCATATACAGGATCTAGCATACCCTTTAAGGCAGCTTCAATATCTTCTAATACCTTATAAATAATGCTATATAATCTAATTTCAACACCTTTAACTTGTGCCTCATTTCTTACAGCTGCCATAGGTCTTACATTAAATCCTATGATAATAGCATTAGATGCTTCAGCAAGTGTAACATCAGTATCTGTAATAGCACCAACAGACGCTCTTATAATATTTACCTTTAGGTCTTCGACATTTAATTTTAATAATGATTGACTTAAAGCTTCAACTGAACCTTGAACATCACATTTAATAATTAAATTTAATTCTTTAGATTTATCAGCTGATGCGTTTGCAAATAAATCTTCTAATGATGTAGCCTTCTTTGCAGCTTGATCTGCATTTTTAGCCTTTAATGCTCTTGCAGCGGCAGTATCTCTAGCTAGTCTTTCATCAGTAAATACCATGAATTTATCACCAGCTTGTGGCACTTCATTTAAACCAGTTACAGCTACTGCTGTAGATGGCGTTGCAGCTTCATATTTAGCATGTCTATCATCTTCCATTGTTCTGATTCTACCATAAGTATTACCACAAACAACGATATCTCCAACCTTTAATGTACCATTTTGAACTAAGAATGTAGCAACAGGACCTCTACCTTTATCTAGTAATGCTTCAATTACAGTACCGATAGCTAGTCTATTTTTATTTGCTTTTAAATCCTTCATTTCAGCAACAAGTTGAATCATTTCAAGTAAGTTATCAACACCTGTACCCTTTAAGGCTGAAATTGGTACGAAAATTGTATCTCCACCCCAAGCTTCAGCAAGTAAGTCATAATTTGCTAATTCTTGCATTACTCTATCAGGATTTGCAGTTGGCTTATCCATCTTATTTACAGCAACAATGATTGGACAACCTGCTGCCTTAGCATGTGATATTGCTTCTTCAGTTTGAGGCATTACACCATCATCTGCAGCAACTACTAATACAACTATATCTGTAATTTGTGCTCCTCTTGCTCTCATTTGAGTAAATGCAGCATGTCCTGGAGTATCAATAAATGTAATTGTAAATCCATTATGCTCAACTTGATAAGCACCTATATGTTGAGTAATCCCACCTGATTCTGATTTAACAACTCTTGAGTTTCTAATTGTATCTAAAAGTGTAGTTTTACCATGGTCAACATGACCCATAATTGTAACTACAGGTGGACGTGATTCAAGTGAAGCTTCATCATCTTCAATAACGAATTCATCAAATCTAGTAACATCAGTAATAACTTCATCCTTTAATTCAAATCCAAAATCCATAGCGACAAGTTCACATGTCTCTCTATCGATTGTTTGATTTTGAGTTGCCATAATACCAACTTGCATAAGCTTCATAATGATTTGAGCATTTGTTTTACCCATACCTGCTGCAACATCGGCTACAGTCATCCCCTCTTTATAAGTTAAAACTGTTTTTGGTTGATTTGCTTGTTCTTTCTTATTTTTACCATTATTTTTTACTGGTAAATTTGAAGCTCTTGTTTCTTTTTGTTTCTTAGCCACAAAAAATCACCTTATTTCTTTAATATTTTTAAAAAGTTTTCATCAGTTATTCCAATTACCATTCTTCCTGATTTTCCAATAGCAGTTGAAAGTTCTAATGAGGTATACTCTTCATTAACCTCCACAGAATAAAATTTAGCTTTATCTGTTATTTTCTTTTTAGTATTTATTGCAGCATCATTTGCTAAAAAAACATATTTTACCTTTTTAGTTCTAATGCCTTCAATAACTGAATCTGCCCCATGACATAATTTACCTGCCTTAAGACATAATCCTAAATTATTTAATACCTTATTCATTTACAAGACCTAAAAGCTCATCATAAATAGAATCAGGAACTGAAACCTCAAGCTTTTTATCTAAAGCTTTAGACTTCTTTGCTAATAATATTACATCCTTACTCTTTTTTAAATAAGCACCTCTACCATTAGCCTTACCCTTAGTATCAACTATTACATTTCCTTCAGGTGTTCTTACGATTCTAATTAAATCCTTCTTTTCACATACCTCTTTTGATACAACACAGGTACGTAAAATTTGCTTTTTCTCTTTCATTAGATTAAATCGCCACGCTCGTATGCAACACTTACAGGGATAATATCAATCTTATAACCACAAGATTGTACTGCAAGTCTTACATTTTGTCCTGACTTACCAATTGCTAATGATAGATGAGCATCAGGTACTACAACAACACTTGATTTGGTCTTAGGATCAATGCTTAATACCTTTGTTACATTAGCTGGTTGTAATGAATTAGTAATTAATTCCTCAGGATTTTCACTCCACTTATATAAGTCAATCTTTTCTCCGCCTAATGCATTAACAACTTCACGGATACGAGATCCACCTTCACCAACACAAGAACCAATTGCATCTACATTGTTATCGTTTGAATAGATTGCAATCTTGCTTCTATCACCTGCATCACGTGCGATACCTTTAATTTCAATAGTACCATCAGCGATTTCAGGAATATATTTTTCCATTAATCTAATTACAAGTTGTTTATCAGATCTAGATACTGTAATTCTTGGATCTTTATTTGTTTGTTCAACTGATTTAATATAAACATTAATAGTCTTACCAATTTCAACAGTTTCACCAACAGCAAGCTCGCTCTTTGGTAATGTTGCAGTTGCACCATAACCTAAATCTAAAATTACAGAACGTTCATTTTCATTAGAAATTGTTGCTAAAACCATTTCATTTTCTAAATCTTTGAAATGCTCATAAGTCATTTCTCTTTGCTTAGTTCTAACACCTTGGTTAGTAATTGACTTAGAAGCTAAAATAGCTGATCTAGAGAAATCCTTTAATGGAACTTGCCATTCAATTACATCTCCAACCTTAGCTGATGCTTTAATCTTTTTAGCATCTTCTAATAAGATTTCTTCAATTTCATCCTTTTCATCTTCTTCAGTTTCTTCTACCTTTTCAGTATAAGCTTCAACTACTTTTCTTACTGAATATAAGAAAATTGCAGACTTTTCAGGTTTGAATTCAACACGGCAAGATGAATTGCCATATTCTTTCTTATAAGCATTCTCTAATGCCTTTTTAAATATTTCTAATACATCCTCAATAGAGATATTTCTTTCTTCTGCAAGTAATTTTACTTGCTCAAAAAATTCTTTTTTAATCATTTTCTACCCCTCCTAAAATTTAACAGCCAATCTGATTAATTTAATTTCATTTTTTGAAATCTCTTGATTTTTAAATCTACCTTTTATATTTATTCTCACTACAATTTTTTCACTATTTGATTCTTTTAATACACCTTCATATACCATATTAGAAGTTTCAACGTGAATATATTTTTCGATTGATTTTTCTATTTCTTCATCATTTTTTAAAACTCTTTCAGCTCCTGGTGATGATACCTCAAGCATATATTCAGGCATATCCTTATCATATTTATCAATTCTATCAGATAAATATTCATTAGCTAAAGCTAATGTATCAATATCAATAGGTCCATCAATATTATCAATTGTAACCCTTAATATTAGATTGCCATCTTCCTTTACTAATTCAGAGTCATATAATTTTAAATTTCTTTCTTCTAAGAAAGGCTTTAAAATTTCTTTTGCTCCTTCAGTTAAATACTTGTTTTCCAAAATATCACCTCGTATTAAGAAATAAATAAGAGAGGACTTTTTCCTCTCTTAACAAAATCATATCATAATTATTATATAATAAATTCTATAAAAATCAATAATTAATTTAGATTTTCTTTTAAAAGAGTCAAAATTCTTTCATTACCAATTTTTATAGCTAAATCAAGTGGAGTATAACCAAATTGATCCATTCTACTTACATTTCTTAATACACAATACTTTTTAACTAATTCAAAGTTTTCTGTAATAATAGCATAATGTAGTGGATAATTAGTATGATATAAATAAGCTTTGTATTTTTCAGATCTTTCATTTACATAGCTTGATAATTCGTATGATGGAATATTATCATATATCATATCTCCAAATGTAGATTTACAATCTAAGACAGCACCATTTTTAATTAATGAATCGATTACATCTAAATGTTGTGCTGCAACAGCATAGAATAATGGAGTTTCACCAGTTTTTGTTTTACTATTAACAAAAGCCTTATTTTCAATTAAAAAATTTACAATTCTTATATCTCCAGATCTTGCTGCAATATGAAGTGGAGTTTCACCAGCATAATTCTTACAATCAACAATCTTATCATCTAATACTGTTTTTTGTAATAAATCTAAATTACGGCTTCTTACTAAGGCCATAAATACAGTTTCATCATTTGAATCTCTTTCATATAAATTGAATTTATTAGATTCAAGTAATAAATAAACCATATTCTCTCTACCTAAAGAGCATGCCTTAAATAATGGTGATTGTCCATCATTGTTCTTAATTGTCATATCTGCGTTATGTCTAATTAGGCTTTTTAAAAATCCCATCTTGTTATTAACTACACAGTAATGAGCAGGAGTTTCACCTCTAGCATCTTTAATATTAACATCTATATAGCTTGATAGCAATAAATCAAAAATTTCAGGATTATCGAATACAATAGCGTAATGTAATAAAGACATACCTCTTTCATTTTTAATATTTACATTACCATTTGCCAAATAATCCTTTAGTGCTACCATATTGTTTGTATAAATAGCATCAAATGCATTCATATGAGCCTCACCAAATAAAAAACAGGGCCAACAGGCCCTGTTCTAATTTTTTTACTTTACACTGTCCTTTAATTGCTTGCCAGCCTTGAATGCTGGAGTCTTTTGTTCTGGGATAGTGATGTCTTCACCTGTTCTAGGGTTTCTACCAGTTCTAGCTGCACGAGTACGAACTTCAAAAGAACCAAATCCTGAAATTACCACCTTGTCATTAGTCTTTAATCCATCCATAATTGTGTTGAATACTGTATCAACAGCAATTTCAGCTTGCTTCTTTGATAAATCAAGCTTATCTGCTACTGCAGCTACCATATCTGCTTTTGTCATTTCTTTTTTCTCCTCCGTAATGATAAAAATTATCTAGTTTTATTATATAACAAAAATCAATTTAATTGCAAGCCTTTTCATAAAGAAAATTTGGCTAAATTAAAACATTTTTTTGACTTTCAATTTTTTGAAAAAATGACCGATTTTTGTGTTTATAAATATATTTTACAGATTTGAAATTTTTGAATAAAAAAGGCATCTAAGATGCCATAATTTTACTTCTTGCTTAAAAGCTTAACCTTAATATCTTTACCATTTTCAGTAGTGATAGTAAATGTTTGTCCTTTAGAATGTGTTAAGCATCCTTTAGCTAAAGGAGAATCATTTGAAATCTTTCCATTGAATGGATCAGATTCACTACCACAAATTTGATATTTATATACTTGCTTAGTATCAACATATTCAACTTCAACATTAACGATATCAACGATTCTAGCATACTTTAAAATGTTTTGAATTTCAAAAATTCTTGCTTCATTTGCAGTTTGATCTTCTCTTGCTGCTGAATAATCAGCATTTTCAGAAAGGTCACCTTGCTCACGAGCTTCTTTAATAGCTTGCTTAATTCTTTCACGATCTATGTTAACGCGTCTGTCTAATTCTTCTTCTAATTCTTGCTTACCAACTGTTGTTAGGTCTACTACTTTTTTATTTTCCATAATATCCTCCAAAATTATACTTAATTATTATACTTAAAATTATTAATAAAATCAAGATTTTATGTTACAAAAGAAATTTACATACTAGCCTTTAAAATTTTAATTACATCTTCTGGTGTTAAAGTTTTATACCCTCCAGTTAATAAGAATGTACCTTCAACAATACTACCATATAAATCTTCTGTTACACCAAGCTCAGATAAATGCATTACTAAACCAATTTCTTTCATCCATTCAGACATCATGATAATGCCTTCTCCTGCAATCTCCTTATCAGTTTTAGCATAAACTGTATCACCTTTCTTTTCAAAAGGATTAACATTCCATACATTTATAGCAAATCTTCTAAATTTCTTAATTCCATATGGCATTATATAACAATAATAAGGAATAGATATTGCAGATAGAGTCATACCATGAGTTGCGTTTGTAACAGCACCTATTGCTTGACCAATCATATGTACTTCCCAATCTGTTGATTTACCTTTTTCAACTAAAGTATTTAATGCCCATGTTGCAGTCCACATTATATTACTTCTTGCATCATAATCTAAAGGATTCTTTGCTGCAATTTTTGATGAATTAATTAATGATTTCATCAAGCCTTCCATAATATAATCTGATGTATTATCATCATCACCTGAAAAATATTGTTCCATAATATGGCTCATTATATCAAATATACCCGCTATCATTTGATATCTTGGTACACTAAATGTAAATTCAGGATTTAATATTGTAAACTTAGGAAATAATTCAGGTCCAAATACTTTACCAATTTTTAAGTTTGAATCAGGGTTAGTAATAACTGAACCACCATTCATTTCACTACCAGTTCCTACCATAGTTAAAATAGTTCCAACAGGAATTGGTGAAACCTTACAATCATTTAATTTTAGATAATATTCATCCCATGGATCAATATTAGGATCTAGATTAACTGATGCAGATACACCTTTTGCATAATCAATTACTGATCCACCACCAACTGCTAAAATTAAATCAGCTTTAGCCTCTCTTACAATTTTTATACCTTCGTATAATTTATTTGTTGTAGGATTAGACATAATACCTGAATCTTCAACTATATTTTTATTATTATCCTTTAATATTTTAATTATTGAATCATAAATACCATTTTTCTTAATTGATCCAGAGCCATACATTAATACAACATTAGGACCATAATTTTTAAGTTCAGTACTTAAATTATCTAATGCATTTACACCAAAATATAATTTTGTTGGATTGTAATAATTAAAATTTCCTCTCATACAATATCCTCCTAGTATTTATCATTATATTTAATACTTCTTAGCTTATGCTGATAGTATTTATAATTAGGGAATACATTTTCAAGTAGCTTATAAAAGCCTTGTTGATGATTTAAAAAATAGAAATGAGCAAGCTCATGATATATTACACTTTTAATTAATATTGGATCATATTTTGCTAATTTTGATGAAAATATAATTAAATTTTTTTTTGGAAAGCATACTCCATAATATGTTTTTACATCTTTATATTTAACATCAACTATTCTATTAATATTTAATTTAGTTTTAGCCTCTTCTAAATATCTATTAATAAAATGTCTTAAGCATTCAATATAATAATTAGATACTAGCTTTTTTATATCATCATTTTCATTTTTATGAATAATTATATATTTACCATCTGATTCAACATATGATGATTCATCATCAATTTCTTTTAATTCATATTCAAAACCAAATAAATGTAATTTGTCTTCCTTTATTATATCATCTTTTTCTAATACTCTTTTTATGAATTTATAAGATGATAATAAAATTTCATTAATTTTAGCATCAGTTAATTTAATAGGCGTTCTAATTATAACTATATTTGGCTTTTGAGGTCTTATATATA
>Ga0247610_10004915_pt1 | contig 14169 bp, 14 predicted proteins | sample 174DNAGHGhighgp2_FD_193483 | JGI IMG/M metagenome (GOLD analysis project Ga0247610, IMG submission 193483) | Sheep rumen microbial communities from Palmerston North, Manawatu-Wanganui, New Zealand - 1742 DNA GHGhigh gp2 | ecosystem: Host-associated > Mammals > Digestive system > Stomach > Rumen... | reverse complement strand
GAAATCCTTACAATAGCCAACTAATCTTTCAGCCGCACTCTTAAATGCATTTAAATCAAATATTTGAGAACCAATATGTGAATGGAATCCAACAAATTTAATATGCTTAGATTTAGCTAAGACCTCTCTAATCTTTTTATAATCCTCTGAATCATGTAACACACCAAATTTAGAATCTACATGAGCTGTAATAATGAATTTATGTGTATGTGCATCAACACCTACATTCATTCTAAACATTACATTAACATCCTTATTTAATTCATTAGCAATTACATCTATTAATTCTAATTCCTGTAAATTATCACATACTATAGTTCCAACACCATTAGAGATAATATATTCAATTTCTTCTCTTGATTTATTATTTCCATGGTAATAAACCTTTTTAGGATCAAAGCCAACCTTTAAGGCTGTATATAATTCACCCTTAGATACACAATCAAGGCTCATTCCCTTTTCAATTAGTATTCTAATCATTTCCTTTACATTGAAGGCCTTAGAAGCAAATAATACCTCTGTTTCAAATTGATTTGATTTGAAGTTATTTAAATAACCATCAATGTTTCTCTTAATATGGCTCGCATCAAATATGTATAATGGAGTGCCATATTCTTTCTTTAAATCTAATAAATCTACACCTGAAATTTTCAAAATCTTACCTCCCTATTACATAAAAAATAAAAGGACCCGAGGGCCCTTTATATAGTTTACATATAAATGAAAATTATTTTTTAGCGCCTCTACAACATTGTAGGAGTGATATAAGTATTTCCTATATCCCCATAGATAATTCCTGCCGGAATTTCTATTCGGCAATGGTTACCTTTCATATACCATAACGGATGCCTCCTAGATATATTACTCATTTGCATTGCTACCTCTAATATTTATTTCTTCTTTATAATAACACAATTTTTTATATGTGTAAATAAATTATAAAATTAATCTTTTAATTTCTTATTTACTTCGTTTTTAGCAATATAGAATAATGCTGAAGCACCAGGTCCAACATGAGCACCTACTACAGGTGAAATTTGAGCCTTAGTATAATCTCCATTTAAATTAGATTTACATGCTTCTATTAATGCATTAACATTTTCTTCCTTAGTTGAATAACCAAATTCACAAGGATAATTAAAATCAATTGGATTATCCTTTAAATAATCACTTACAGCCTTAAAGGCATGCTTTAAGCCTCTAGGTCTATCAATAGGAACTAGTACACCTTCAAAATCTAATTGAATTACAGGCTTAAAATGTAAGAAATTACCTACTCTAGCACTAAATTTACCAAGTCTTCCACCCTTAGCTAAATAAGCTAATGTTTCTGGTACAGCATAGAAATTAACATGCTTCTTTAAATAATCAATTTCCTTAATTACATCTTCTTTAGTTTCGTATTCCTTTTGTAATAATGATTTAATCATTACCTTAACAGCACCAAGCGCTGATGCAGAATCCTCAACAATGATATTATCATCCTCTAGCATATCCTTAGCTATACATGCTGATTGATATGTACCAGATAGCTTTTTAGAAATAGGTAATACTACAGGAACATATCCTTCGCTAATAACCTTATTAAATGTATCCTCAAAAACTGCAGGTGTAACCATTGATGTTTTAGGGAATCCCTTTTCATCCTTATTGAAAAGACCTAAAACATCTAATTTAGCTAAGCCCTTCTTTTCTTGGTTTTCAAAGAATAATTTATAAAATTCATCCGTTGTAATATCTATACCATCTAAATAATCTTTTCCATCGTATGATAATGTTAAAGGTAATACAATAACATTATACTTTTCTGCCTCTTCCTTAGAAAAGCCAGCTGACGAATCAGTAATAACCTTAATCTTTAACATAATTCTACCAATATCTTTCCTTTTTCAAGCTTCTAGACATTAGTTTTTCTAATGCCTCAATAGCTGTTAATCTACCACATACTAATTCATATGCTGTAGAAATAATAGGAAGCTCTAAATTATATTTTTGAGCTATTTCATAACCTGCAATAATTGCACGAATACCTTCAACTGTTTGAGCACTAGCACCAACAGCCTCATCTACTGATAAGCCTTCACCAATTCTTTTACCACATTGGAAGTTTCTAGAATTAAAGCTTGATGCAGTAACAATTAAGTCACCAATACCAGATAAGCCATAGGCTGTTTCCATAGAACCACCTAATGCTGTAACAATAGATACAATTTCCTTAATACCTCTTGTAATTAACATAGCTCTTGCATTTTCACCTAAGCCCATACCAAAGCCTATACCAGAAACAATAGCGATAGCATTTTTCATAGCACCACCAGTTTCAACACCAATAACATCATTAGTAGTATAAACTCTTAAATATTTATCATTAGCAAATAGCTCTTGAACCTTAGTTGCTAAAGCCTCATTTTCAGATGCGGCAACTAAAGATGTAATCTTTCTATCAATTAATTCTTCTGCGTGAGATGGTCCAGATAAAGCTACATAGCCTTCTAGCTTATCCTTATCAATAACCTCACTAACAATTTCAGAAACTCTCTTAGATGTATCTGGTTCAATACCCTTAGATACGTTAATAAAAAGCTTCTTTTCTTTTAATTTAGGAGAAATCTCAGTTAAAACACCACGCATAAATTTAGTAGGAACACATAATACTAATACATTAGAATGCTCTAATGCTAAATCAATATCTAATGTTGCCTTAATTGTTGATGGTATTTCCTTATTAAAAAATGGATGTAAATGATCATCATTTATTTTTTTAACAAAATCTGGATTAATATCTCTAATTAAAACCTGATGATTATTATCCGCTAAAGCTTGGGCAAGAGTTGTACCCCATGCTCCACCGCCAATAATGGATATATTCATAATTAATCCCTCTTTCTAAATTCTAATTTTATAGGTGTTGCAAAGAAATCAAAATTCTTACGCAACTGATTTTCTAAATATCTATAGTATGAGAAATGTAAATATTTTGGTTCATTTACAAAGATAGCAAATGTAGGAGGCTCAATACCTACCTGAGATGCATAATAAACCTTTAGGATACCACCATTAAATTCAGATGGTGGGAACATTAATACAGCCTCACTAATAACATCATTTAATACAGATGTAGACATTCTCTTATAATATGCATCATGTGCTCTATCAATTTCTGGGAATAATGTTTGAACTCTCTTATTCTCTAAAGCTGATAGGAATACTATAGGAGCATAATCTAAATACTTAAATGTTCCTCTAATATCATCAGTCCATCTTTGCATTGTCTTAGAATCCTTATCAATTAAATCCCACTTATTAACAACAATAATACATGGCTTATTGAATTCCTCAATATATTGACCAACATGTGTATCCTGCTCTAGGATGCCAGTTGAGGCATCAAGCATTAATAATACAACATCTGCTCTTTCAATAGAATCAATACTTCTAATTGAAGAATATTTCTCAACATTTTCATAAATCTTACCACGCTTCTTTAAGCCTGCAGTATCAATTACTACATATTCTTTTCCATATGCAGTAAATCTAGAGTCAATAGCGTCTCTTGTTGTACCTTCAATTGGAGATACAATATCTCTATTCTCATTTAATAAAGTATTAGTTAAAGAGCTCTTACCAACATTAGGTCTACCAATGATTGCAAATTTAATTGCATCATCATTTTCTTCTTGTACCTTCTTTGGTAAATCCTCAATAATCTTATCTAATAAATTACCAGTACCAATACCATGGCTTGATGAAATAGGAAGTGGGTCACCAAATCCTAAAGCATAGAATTCATAGATATTTTCTCTGAATTTTTGATCATCAACCTTATTTACAGCCAAAATAACTGGCTTCTTTGTCTTATATAAAATTTTAGCTATATACGTATCATCATCTGTTACTCCAGTACGGCAATCAACTACAAAAATTATTACATCTGCTTCATCCATAGCGATTTCAGCTTGTGCTTTAATTTCTGTTAAAAAAGGAGCATCTCCAAGCTCGATACCTCCAGTATCAATAAGGAAAAACTCCTTTGAAAGCCAAGATGCTTTAGAGTAAATTCTATCTCTTGTTACACCTGGTTGATCGTCTGTAATGGATAATCTTGTACCTATGATACGGTTAAATAATGTGGACTTTCCAACATTAGGACGTCCAACTATCGCTACCTTAGGTAACACATTATCACCACCGAATATATTATTTCTTTAAGTCATCAGTTAAAGTATCTCCAACTGTTACTGAAGATTCATCTGATGTCATATATTTTTCAAATTCTTCTCTTTCTTTTGCTACTTGAATCTTTTTAATGGATAATTTTAATCTCCATTCCTTTGGTCTAATTTCAAGTACTACAGCGTCATATTCATCACCAACAGCGAATAAGCTATTTAAATCAGCCTTATCCTTTGTTGCTTCACTTGCTGGAATATAACCATCAACACCAAAAGCTTCTACCTTTAAGCCCTTTTCATTAATTTCTGTAATCTTAACCTTAGTTACATCTCCAACCTTAGCCTCTACCTTATCCCAAGGGTTGTCCATTAGAGCCTTTCTAGATAAAGAAATTCTTTCCTTTGCTTCATCAATCTTGATGATTGCAACATCAATCATATCACCAATCTTAACGAAATTAGCATAATTGTCATTTGGATTATGAGAATATTCAGTTGAATGTAACAAGCCAGTAACATCCTCAGCTAATTCTAATAATAAGCCATAAGGTAATTTATTAACTAGCTTACCAGTAACCTTATCAGCTACCTTATGAGACTTTACATATGCTTCAAATGGAGAATCAACTAAAGCCTTCTTAGATAATTCAAGCTTTCCATTTTCCTTCTTGATTACCTTAACCTCAACCTCTTGACCAACCTCTAATTCCTTGTTGATATCAATAAACTTATGAGAAATTTGATTTAAAAGTAATAAGCCTGTTGCGTAATTAAATTTAACTACAGCACCATACTTCTCAATCTTAGCAATAGTACCCTTTAATACATCACCAACATTGATACCTTCAATTTCCTTTTCTCTATTTTCCTTATATTCCTCGTTTTCAACCTCACGACGAGAAACTATAACATTTGTCTTTTCTCCCTTTTCCTCAAAGGCAGTAATCTTAACTTCAATTGTCTTATTTAATGCTACACTAGCAGTTGCTTGGCTCTTAGGTAGGAATACTCTTAATCCCTTGTAAGATGCAACATAGCCCTTGCCCTTAACCTCGCTACTAACAGTAACTTGGATAGGTTTGCATTCAATAAATGCTGTTCTGATTTCTTCGATAACCTTATCATCGATAATATCTAAGCAAGATAGATAAACAGTTTCTTCCTTAACAGATGTTACCTTAACCTTGATTGATTGACCAACCTTTAAAACATCCTTTAAAGATGTAACATTCTTATCTCTTGTAAAATGATCAAGATGAAGAGTTCCTTCTGTAAAATCTTGAATATCTACATATGCAGTTTTATCATCTGGTATAGATACAACAGTACCAGTTATTATCTCTCCTGGTTTAACCTTACTAAAATTTTTTAATAAATCATCCATTGTTTCCATTTTTCTTACCTCATCTTTTCATTTATTAATTCAACTATTTTATTAACTACCATATCAATAGTCATTGAAGTTGTATCTATCAAAACTGCATCATCCGCTTTTTTAAGTGGAGCAATCTCACGATGCATATCCTGATAATCTCTTTCATTTATTTCCTTCAATATAACATCATATGGTAATTCATTAGGAGTTCCTTTAATTTCAAGATATCTTCTTTTTGCTCTTTCCTCAGCTGATGCATCTAGATATATTTTTAAATCAGCATCTGGGAAAACAACAGTTCCAATATCTCTTCCATCCATAAGTACCTTACCAATAGCAGAATTTCTTTGGAATATTAGCATTTTATCTCTAACTCTTTTAAGCTTAGAGCATTTAGAAGCCGCAAGTGATGCACCCTTTAATTCCTCATCACTTATAACAACTCCATTAACCTTTGTTAAGCCGTTATCATAGATAACTGAAATATCATCTAAAAAATCATATTCACTTTCGTCATCAAGCTTAATTCCCTTTCTCGTAGCTACAACAGCTATAGCACGATACATAGCACCAGTATTGATTCTAGTGAAGCCTAATTTTTTTGAAACAATTTCAGAAATTGATGATTTACCTGACCCTGCAGGACCATCAATCGCTACTACAAATTTATCCATAAATATCAAATCCTTAACTTTTATTATTTTACCACATTTAACAATCAATTACAAACTATATAATTTCTTAATCTCATGTGGCTTTAAAGGTCGGTATGCTCCTACTGTTAATCCTTCAAGAGTAATTGTTCCAAAGGCAACTCTTTTTAATTTCTTAACTGGGAAGCCAACAGTTTCACACATTTTTCTAACCTGTCTATTTCTTCCTTCTGTAATAGTTAAAGCAATTAAAGTTGAATTATTCTTTTTATCGATATCTAGTATTTCAATTGATGCTCTCTTAGTCATAACACCATCAATCATGACACCTTTAATAAGTCTTGTTACAGCTGTCTGATCAATAATGCCATCTAATCTAGCATGATAAGTCTTTTCAATTTCTTTATTTGATCTTGTTAATCTATATGATAAGTTACCATCATTTGTAAATAATAAAACTCCTGATGTATCATAATCTAATCTACCAATTGGGAAAATTCTTTTCTTCTTATCCTCAGGCTCTATTAAATCCATAACAGTTCTTCTGTTTTTAGGATCACTTACTGTTGTAAGATAGCCAGTTGGCTTATTTAGTACATAATAAACTAATTCTTCCTTTTGAATTAATTTATCATCAACTGTAATCATATCTTTTTTGGAAACCTTTGTACCTAAAACAGTAACAACTTCACCATTTACCTTAACTCTACCCTCTTGTATAATTTCTTCACATTTTCTACGAGAGGCAACACCTGCTGAAGCTAGTACCTTTTGAAGTCTTTCCTTATTATCATCCACGACAATCACTTCCATCTTTAAAATTTTACAATTAAAAGTATATCATAGAATGATATAAATAAGAAGATATTTTTATTTTATGAGGAAATCACAAGCGTTTTGTAGTATAATAAGACCCGAGGAGGAAATCGGACATATGTATAATGAAAATGCGTGGAAAAAATACGACGAAAAAGAATTAAAAGACTTATTTAAATTCAATGATGAGTATATTGAATTTATTTCAAACAACAAGACAGAGCGTGAAGTAACTAAGGCTACTATAGAAATCCTAAAGAAAAATGGATATAAGAATTTGGATGATGTTACATCTTTAAAGGCTGGAGATAAAATCTATGCTGTAAATAGAGGTAAGAATGTAGCAGCTTTCATCATTGGTAAGGAAGATATCGAAAAGGGTATTAATGTATTAGGTGCACATATCGATTCACCAAGAATTGATTTAAAGCAAAATCCATTATATGAATCTTCTGATTTTGCATATTTTGATACTCACTACTATGGTGGTATCGTAAAGTACCAATGGGTAGCAAGACCTCTTGCAATTCATGGTGTTGTATGTAAGAAGGATGGTTCTATTGTTGATGTAGTAATCGGTGAGGATGATAACGACCCAGTTGTTATGATTTCTGATTTATTACCACATTTAGCACAGGATAAGAACGTAAAGCCTGGTACTAAGGTAATTGAAGGTGAGGACTTAGATTTAACAATTGGTCATATGCCTTTAAAGGATGAAGAAAAGGATGCTGTAAAGGCAAACGTATTAAAACTATTAAAGGATAAATATGGAATCGAAGAAAATGATTTCGTATCTAGTGAGCTTGAAATTGTACCACAGGGTAAGGCTAGAAGCTTAGGTTTAGATTCTTCTATGGTTTTAGGCTATGGTCATGATGATAGAGTTTGTGCTTACACATCATTAAGAGCAGTTTTAGATACTGAATCAGTTAATCGTACTTCTTGTGCTGTATTAGTTGATAAGGAAGAGATTGGATCTGTTGGCGCTACTGGTGCTCAATCAAAGTGGTTCTCAAATGTAATTTCAGAAATTATTAATAAGATGAAGAATAATTATAATGATTTAATGCTACAGCATACATTAACTAATTCATATATGCTATCAAGTGATGTATCAGCAGCATTTGATCCATTATATCCATCAGTATTTGAAAAGAAAAATGCAGCATATCTAGGACATGGTTTAACATTCAATAAGTATACAGGTGCTAGAGGTAAGAGCGGATGCAATGACGCAAGCCCTGAATTTATTGCAAAGATTAGAAACATTATGGATAATGCTAATGTATCTTATCAAACAGCTGAATTAGGTAGAGTTGATCAAGGTGGAGGAGGAACAATTGCCTACATCCTATCAAATCTAAACATGAATGTAATTGATGCTGGTATTCCTGTTATTTCAATGCATGCTCCTTGTGAAACAGTTTCAAAGGCAGATGTATATGAAGCATATAAGGGATATATTGAATTCATTAAAAACATCGCATAAATAAACGAAAAGCTCGAAATTAATCGAGCTTTTTTTAGTATTAATCTCTAGTATCTTTTAATAATTGGATTTAAGTAGGTAATATTACCTGATGTAAAGCTATAAGGTATATAAAGTGTTTTTAAATTCATATATTTAAATGCATCATTATAAATTGTTTTCATTGAATATGGAATCTTAAGCTCTTCTATTTTAGTATGTGAAAAAGCAAAAGTACCAATTGATATTACTCCCTCTTTTAGGGTAATAGTATCTAATGCTTCACACATAAAAAATGCACTACCTAAAATATGTTTAGCTCCAATTTCTAAATCATTTAATTCACTATCATAGGCAAAAGCATTTTTACCTATTTTTTCTACATATCTTAAATCAATTGTTTTTAATTTAGGGCATTCAGAAAATGCTAATCTATCAATGAGCTTAATGTTTTCTGGATTTTCAAATTTAACCTCTTCTAAATCAGAATGCTGGAAAAATGCTCTAACACCTATTCCAACAACAGGTATTTCATTTATATTATCAGGAATTGTATATTCACTAATATTACCTCTAGCATCTGATACAATAAAGCCCTCTAAGGCTTCATCATATTCATATATTAATGCTGGATTATTATACATAGTAAATACTGATATAACAACTGATAATGTCATAATAAAAAAAGGGATAATATGTCTTAAATATAATTTATACTTTTCCATATTATCCCTCTTTTCTATTTCAATAATTTTTTCATATCATTTGGAATTTCAGCAACTAATTCCATTTCTTCCTTAAATACTGGATGAATAAATTTTACACTATAGCTATGTAGTGCACATCTATCAATGTATAGATCCTTAGCACCATATAATAAATCACCTAATAGTGGGTGTCCTATAGATGCCATATGACATCTAATTTGATGCTTACGACCTGTTTTTAACTTACATTCTAAATATGAATAATCGTTATAAGCCTTTAAAACCTTATAATGTGTTATAGATTCCTTACCTGTATCGCTAATTCTCATTTTATTGGAATGTCTATCCTCACCAATAGGCTTATCAATTATTCCCTTATTTTCTCTTAGCTTACCACTAATAAATAATCTATATGTTCTTTCTATTTCATGATTTTCAATGAAATGATTCATATATGAATGAGTTAATATATCCTTACAGAATATAATAATTCCACTTGTTTCATTATCTATTCTATGAGCATATCTAACATTTAAATATATACCATTTTCTAAATAATAATTTGCAACTAAATTAGATAATGAATCTAGATTATCCTTACCATTATGGATTATTATTCCTGGATCCTTATTTATTATTAATAAGTAGTCATCCTCATAAACAATATTAAGCTTACCTTGAGCCGGCTTATAATCTATTTCTTCATCTAAAATAAGTGATAAAACATCACCTTTTTTTATTTTATCTTCTCTTTTGCATTTATGATTATTTAATAGAATTAAATCATTTAAAAATAGCTTATATATTTTTGATTTAGAAATATAAAATGATTCTAAATATTCAATTATAGTTCCTTCATTTTTTATATCATAATTAATTATCATATTCTAAATATTTGGTATCTATTAAACCAATATAACCATTCTTTTTAATAATACTATAAGGCATTGCCTTTCTTATTACAGAAATAACATCGCCCTTTCTTACAGATAGGAATTGATTAGATGCATCATAGCAATACATCTTACCATTATCCTCATATACATATGATTTATGTACCCACATAGTAATACCTGTATTAACATGCTTAACTAAATTAAAGTCAAGGTCTGTATCTACTATTTCTATTTCATTATCGCCATATGTTACATTAATAAAATCATCAGGCTCATCATAATTAACATCACATTTCATTTCGTATTTAGGATAATGATCAACATAATTCCAATTAAATTTCATTGTTCTTAATGATTCTAGGAATAAGAAATTAATTTGACCACCCTTAACAATATGATTTCCACCATCTATTGATATAATCTTCTTTCTCATATTAAAGATAGGGTTAGCACATGATATATCATGTCTATAATTTCTTGTTGGATAATGTCCTACTATTGTTAATTTATCTACACCTTTAGATAATGTATCAAAATTATCATATTTCAAAACACTCATAGAATATTCTGGAATATTATTAATATCATCAAGTCCTGCATGAACTAATACAATAGAATCATTAATAATAATTACATCATCTAATGTATCAACATAATCATAAATATCTATATAATTCTTATGAACCTTTTCAATGAATCCAGGAACATCCATATTTTCATTTAATTCTATTCCCATTTCATCAGCCATATCATTTAAAATTGAATGACCTCTTTTTAAGACATAATAAAAGAAATTTCTTTTAGGCATTGGAGTTAGAATAAATCTTAATGATTCCTCACAATTTCCTGCCATAACAAATACATTATCATGAGTCCTATCTAATTCCATTACATATCTTATGATTTCAAGATTAGTTCCCTTATCTCCTTTTTCATAAATATCTCCAATAATGAAAAGATAATCATTATCACAAAAGCCAAACTTATCAAGACCAGCCTTCATTGTGACTAAGTCGCCATGGATGTCACTAATAAAAATCATTCGTCTATTAATATCTAATTTTAATCTTCTAACCTTAGTTCTTTTCTTTAGCTCTGTCAATAGCGTCATCCCTTTCTCTTTTGGAAAACTCACAGCCACAATAATCCTGTCTATATAAGCCATATTCCTCTGATAGCTTTATAGAATCCTTATAGCCCTCTTCCTTTTTAAAATTAGAATATAAATATTTAACACCATATTTATTTTCTAATTCATATCCTATTTCATTAATCCAATTAGAATTCTTATAAGGAGATAAAGATAATGTAGTTGTATAATAATCAAAGCCAAGCTCCTTAGCTAGTATTATTGTTTTTTCCATTCTTAGCTTATAGCATTCGTAGCATCTAATACTACGCTCACCTAAAGCCTCTTTACCACTTATAGCCTTATAAAAATCTTCTGGATTATATCCATTTTCAATAACCTTGATATTATCATATTCTTTAGCAAATTTAATTATTTCACTTAATCTCTTATCATATTCCTCGATTGGTGAAATATTATCATTTGAAAAAAATATAGTTATATCGAAATAATCCTTTAGCACATGCAAGCAATGTGATGAGCATGGAGCACAGCACGCATGAAGGAATAATTTTGGCTTATTTTCAAGCTTTAAAAGAAAACTTTTAAACTCTTTATAATCATTAATCAAGATGCCTCAACTCCTAGCGCTAAATTCCCGTCTATATTATATTACATTTGATTTTAAGAGTATAGCAAAAATTCAAATTTTTTAAAGTGGAAATTTTGTGTATTATGTGATATAATTTACTTGAGATATTGGCTTATACACTAAGAAAAGGAGGTTTTAAATTGTTTTCTGTTGATGATGTTGTAATGTACACAACTTATGGTATTTGTAAAATCAACTCCATAAAGGAAGAAACATTTATGGGAAAAACTGAAGAATATTATGTTCTTTCACCATTAAATGAGAGCAATACAGAAATAACATTACCTGTAAACAATCCAATGACATCATTAAGATTACATCCTCTTCTTTCTAAGGATGAAATCAATGAATTAATAAATGAAATTCCTTTTATTGAACCATATTGGATTGAAAGAGATAACGATAGAAAAGTAAAATTCTCTGATATTATTAAATCTGGTGATAGAAAAGAAACCATAAGAATTCTTAAATCTATTAAGGTACATACAATAGAAATTAAAAACAAGGGTAGAAAGCTTCACGCAACTGATGAGGCTGCAATGAAGGATGCTGAAAAGCTATTATTAGATGAATTCTCTTATGTATTAGAAACAAATAGAGATCAGATGCAGTTAATTCTATATGATGCATTAGAAAAATAAAAACTATAGCAAGTTTTAAAAGTGCTATAGTTTTTTATTTTTCTTATTCTTCGTTTGTTAAATATTGCTTAACCTCTACTATATACATAGTATGGATATCCTTATCAGGATAGCAATCTAGCTTAATATTATCAGGTAGCTTATCATATTCGATATCAAGACCCATAATCTTCTTGCATTTTAATACTGCCTCTGCCTCAGCTACGAAATAGCCATTGTAATCTGGTTCAAATGATGGATGTAGACCTGTTTCTGCAAATTTATCAATATCACGTCCTGACTTTCTTCCGAATACAGTCATTGCGCTCTTATATTTTTCACCTAAAAATGAAAGAGTAACTGAATCAGATTTTTCTAAGAATTCATGGGTAAATCTACTCTTTCTAACAAAGATAAAGGCTACTGGCTTATTCCATAAGGTTCCTAACCCACCCCATGATACTGTCATACCATTGAAGCCTACATTCTTATCACCTGCAGTAACGATTGCCCACTTCTTATCAAATAGTGTAAAAATATTTGAATTAAATTCCTTAAGGTTCTTTTTTAGCATATAATTCTCCTCCTATACAAATACTAAAATTACAGCTATTAAATTATTTAACATATGTGCCGCGATAGACGCATATATATTTTTCTTAGATAAATGATAAACTGCCGCTAGCATTAATCCATCTAATAAATATGGAATAGCAATTAAGCACCAAGTTCCAAATGATTTATTAGTTGTTATCATATGTGGTAGAGCAAATAGAATTGTTGATACTAAATATGAAACCCATACTGGATATCTATTAAGATAATGGAATACACATTTTCTATATATTGCCTCTTCTACAATTGGTGCTAATAAAATAGTTGATATAATCATTGGTACAGCACCGGCATACTTCAAGATATTTTCAATTAAAACCTGATTTTCAGATGAATCCACAAAGTTTCCAAATAATAGTGATAAGCCTATAGCCGCACCAGCAAAAATTATAGCTGATACAGGAATATAGATGGAATAAAATTTAGGCTTTTCCTTTAATGAAATAAAATCATTCTTAAAGTCATCCCTCATATAAAATAATACGCCAAATGCCATTAAAGCATATGTTAATGCATTGCCTATTCCAGATCCTATATAATATGCACTTAATTCCTCTGCTGTTAATGAAGCTGGATTTTTAGTATATGCTGAATGAGCATATAAATCTATACAATGTCCAAAGCCTGCACCATTAGAAGCACCTGCAATACCAATAGATAATAACACAAATAAAGCACCTATTAATGCATAAGCTAATAGATATATAATAACGGCCATAAGTTTAGATGGCCCTTTTATATTAACGTTCATATAATCACTCCGTAAGCATATTATACCACAAAAAATAAAAAAATACTGCATAAGCAGTATTTAAGCTTGGCAACTACCTACTCTCGCAAGATTAAACTTACTACCATCGGCGTAAAGATGCTTAACTTCTGTGTTCGGGATGGGAACAGGTGTTTCCATCTTGCTATCGCCACCAAACCACGAATTTATTTTATCACTAATTAAAAATAAATCAAGATAAAATAGTAAAAATAAAACAGCACTTACATGCTGTGAAGGTATATAAATCAAAGAGAAAGCCTGGCAACTACCTACTCTCGCAAGATTAAACTTACTACCATCGGCGTAAAGATGCTTAACTTCTGTGTTCGGGATGGGAACAGGTGTTTCCAT
>Ga0247610_10004911_pt1 | contig 14176 bp, 2 predicted proteins | sample 174DNAGHGhighgp2_FD_193483 | JGI IMG/M metagenome (GOLD analysis project Ga0247610, IMG submission 193483) | Sheep rumen microbial communities from Palmerston North, Manawatu-Wanganui, New Zealand - 1742 DNA GHGhigh gp2 | ecosystem: Host-associated > Mammals > Digestive system > Stomach > Rumen ... | reverse complement strand
GACCTGCTCCATTTATCGTTACATTCAACGCCTCTTTATTATCCGATACACTTACCGTTGCCGTTGATGTACAACCATTTGCCGGATTCGTCGCCGTTACCGTATACGCTCGCGCTGTAGTTGTCGTTACCCTACTACTCGTTCCCAACGCATTACTCCAATTATACGTCAATCCCGCCGTTCCACTCGTTACACTCAACGTCACTGTGCGTACATTACAACTCATATCCGAACTCTTACTTGCCGTAATCACTGGAGCCGTCTTATTTTGAGACACACTTACCGATGCCGACGCCGTACATGTATTACCATTCGTAACCGTTACCGAATAAACCCCAGCAGTTACTACTGGAAGATGCGATGTCGTCGCATTATTCGACCACTTATATGTCAATCCCGTCTCATTTGAGGTTACCGTCAAAGTAGGATTTGTAGCACACGTAATCTCACCTACACCTGTAATTCCTGCGGTTAGAGAACATGTGTATTTAGGGCGATAGAAATATACTTCGTCCAATTGAAGTATCTTACCATTATTAGTCGCTACATCTATTTCCCACATACCCAATGGATAGTCAGCACCAGTATTCGTATTTGTCCAACCTGTAAATTTACTCAAAGGAATTTCTACAGTTTGCCAACTATTATTACCACTATAACCATCACCAGAAGTACTTGTCAATGCGTATGTAGCTTGGTCAGTATCGGTTTCGGCTATTTTCCAAACCATATTACCAGTGATGTTTGATTTAATCTTAAAATGCAAAATCCAATCATCTTTAATATCTTGCATATTATAAGAACCCGATGGATTATTGAAGTTTCCACCTCCCCAGCCTGGACCAGCATCCACTTGCAAACAAATAACATTCGCATCACAAGTCGCTGAATTAGAATTTCTCAAACCACTATTCCAATCATCATGAACATTCCATGTAGTTCGCAAATCCAACACATTTCCTTCCGCTTGCAAATCTGAAATATCATTTTTATATAATACCCAATAATCAAATTCTGGAGTTGGAATATTAACTGTCAAACTACGAGAAGGACCATTTCCTCCAGCATTACGAGGCGTAACAGTTACAATTTGAGAACCATAAGAAGTCCATCTAACTGTAATACTATTCGTTCCCTGACCTGAAATAATTTCACCACCAGTAACGACCCAATTATACGTATCCGTATCATTAGCATTTGTTACCGAATATGTACGAGTATCACCTGTATTAGGAGTCGTATTTGGCGTTTGTGTAATAACACTTGGTTGAGCTGGTTTAGGAACAGAAGGTTCTACCGAACAACCCTGCTCTACCAAACTCATATTAGTAATCTTTAAATGGGTATTTGCTGGGATCGTTCCATTATTACCAAATACCAACATTACATTAGGCATATTATTGCCTGCAACTCCCGTATAAGTTACCGTTTGTTTTACGCCAGCTGTAAATGTAGTAGCCGTTCCTGTTCTATTGAACAAGGTATTATCTTCATTATCACCAGCCGTTAATTTATATATTAATCTAATGGTATTATTTGACTCAATATCAGCAGTAAATGTATAAGTTTTTCCCGCTGAGATATCCGTAATAGAGCCCGCTTTAATTTTTAATTGGTAGGTCCATGCATCTGTACCAGTTGCGGCAGTGTTGATATAATCGGTACCTCCATCGATTTCTTCAGTTACACCAGCACCTTCATAGTATGCCCATCCATTACCGTAGATATTAAACAAACCTAAATCAGTTTCTTCAAAATAGTTACAAGTAGATACCACATCTGAAGTAGAAGCGGAAGGTTTACTTTCTTTGTAACGAAGTTTAATCCAACCACTCCAGAATCCAGCAGCGTTACAAGCACGAGCATAGATAATATGTGAGGATTTGGTTGGAGTAAATTGATATGTAAAAGGATTTACAGTTACTGTAGCATCCACAGGGATTTCATCAATGATATATTCCATTTTAGAAATTGGGCCTCCAGCATTCAACGTTGGAGTAACAATTACGTCATTACCTACTTTTACATAAGCTATATCAATTTCTGGTACATTATCAGCAGTTCTTTTATATGCACGCACCCAATCAATTTCGGTAGTACATGTCCATTGATTAGGGTTATTTCCATTTAAAATATCACCACCATAAGTACCGCCACCACCGACACCAGCACTTAAAATAAAATAGAACGGATTTTCAAAAGCGAACCAATTACCTTCAAATCCATGAGTATTTGAGAAATCATTACCCGTACGAATGGCTTTTCTTCCTATAGCATTCGTATATTCCTCACCACAATAAGCACCTCCAGGTATATTTTTATAATAGAAAGAATGGAATACGTCATGATTGCTACCATCAGCATCAGCCACGAAAAATTCGATTCTATCTTCGTACCAATCAATACCATAAATACGCCATTCTTGTCCTAACAAGAATGTTTTTTCTGTACCATGAGTAGCACGTCCATCGTTACACCATTGTCCTTCTTGAGCCGTTCCTTCTACGGCAGGATACTTAGTTGTACGAGTTCTATAATCGTAAACAGCTCCTTTATGACCATGGTTACCATCTCCAGCCCATTCATTATTAGCCCAATTCCATCCATAATGGGTAGAAGACAAGTTGTAAGCCGGATACAAACCATTGTACTCAAAAATATCAATTTCACCACCTTGAGGCCACATCAAAGTTGCTTTTCCTGCAGGGATACCATTTGGCATCATCCAGAAAGCGAAACCACGACCCGATTCCGTCATATTAACGGTACGGATTTTAGCTTCCATACGACCATACAAGAATGCTCGCTTATTCTGTGTATTGATACGACCAGAAGTATATTCATGTGTCGGCTGGTTAGCATGATGACGCTGAGTACGAATTTTCAACGTACCATCACTGACTTCCACATTTTCTCTATCTGTTGTAGAATAGTCACGTTGACCAGTTCCCCAACCACCATTTCCCGTTCCTGTTTCAAAGTTCCAAGAATCAAGGTCCAAACCTGTGGTAGGGTCTGCATTAGAATACCCTCCATTAAACTCATCAGACCACACCAAGGTATAACCTGGATAGTTCTGAGCAAGAGTAACTGTTGCCGAAAGCATTATACTTGCAAGCAACAAAACTGTTTTTTTGAAATTGATTTGCATATTTAAGATTGTTTTATTTTCTATAATGTTTTGTAATAAATTGCTAAATCGCTACTTATGCAATATACTACATAACAAAGAAAAAAAAATATTCGCAAATATCAAAATCATACCATCTTCACAAAAACACAACAAGCCCCCGTTTTACAAAACACGTAATTATTTAATAATCAAATAATTACAAACATAGTTAAACTATTGTTGTATTGCTAAGAACACAAAAAAAGAGTCGATCTTACGACCGACTCTTAATTTTTATAACGAAATCAATTATTGCAATATAATTCTTTCTCGAATTAAAGCATCTGACGTTTTGATGACAATCACATAAACGCCTTTCGACAAGTCTGACATCGAAACTTGATTAACACCTGTAGTTAAATTCAATTCTTTCACCTTCTTACCACTCATATCGTAAAGAGCAGCCGAGATGATTTTTGAATCGATATTAACCACTACATTCAACACGTCCGAAACAGGATTTGGATACATTGAAATAACCGACAAATCAGACTCACTTACAGACGTTCCAGGATTAGAAGGATTATCGTTTGGATTGTCATTTGGATCTTCTTGATCTCCAGGATTTGTCACCGTTGTTACAGAAGTCACCATAACACTTGCAGAACCCACGCAAACACCATAATTAACTTCAACACTATAATTTCCAGCGTCCGTCACCACTTGTGTAGAAGCACTTCCTCCATTAGACCAAGTATAAGTAACACCATTTGGCATTCCTTCTACCGACAAAGTCAATGATTTTTGAGTATCATTAATTTCAGTATCTCCAATAATTGATGGAGCAATTGTTTCAAGCGATTCGTTAATTTGAGCTGAAGCACTTGCGGAACAACCATTCGTGGTATCTTCAACTTTAACAGTATAAGCACCGATAGTGTTTACTACCTTCGTTTGATTACCAGCCACATTGTTCCATTTGTAAGAAGGTGATTGAATATCAGATATAGCATTCAATTCAATTTGGCGAACAGCACAAGACAAATCTTGAGCACCTTCAATCGTTACAGTTGGATGAGTTACTTTATTTTCTACAACAATAGATTTTACTACAAAGCAACCTAAATTAGTATCTGTAGCTGTTACTTCATACGTATTAGCCGCCATAATTACAGCCGTTGCTACTCTTGAACCATTACTCCAACTATAAGCCAAATTAGCATTATTACTTGACACACTCAATGTAGCATTTTGTTTGTTACAAGTAATATCATTCGACTTACTTACTTCGATAGTAGGCATATTGGTATCACTTGTAATGTTAACCGATTTAGTTGCTGAGCAAACGCCATAAGTAGCTGTTACGGTATATTCACCAGCAGCACTTACCGTTTTAGTAGAAGTCGTTCCACCATTACTCCATGCGTAAGTCATACCTGCTGGAGTACCCGCTGCTGTCAATACCAAACTATTATTAGCACAAGTCAACTGACCAACTCCATTTATCGATACGTTAACCGTTTCTTTATTATCCGAAACACTTACGGTTGCCGATGTTGAACAACCATTTGCAAGATTAGTGGCCGATACGGTATAAGCTCTTGCCATACTTGCAGATACGGCACTATTCGTACCCAAATTATTACTCCAATTATAAGTCAAGCCTGCTGTTCCACTCGTTACCGTCAAGGTTACTGTTCTAACATTACAACTCATATTAGACGTTTTACCTGCCGTAATGGCTGGAACTGCACTATTTTGCGTTACGCTTACCGATCTTGTTGCTGTACAAACTCCATAAGTTGCCGTTACTGTATAGCCACCAGCCGTATTGATCGTTTTAGTAGAAGTCGTTCCACCATTACTCCATGCGTAAGTCATACCTGCTGGAGTACCTGAAGCTGTCAATACCAAACTATTATCAGCACAAGTCAATTGACCAGCACCACTTATCGATACATTTAAGGTTTCTTTATTATCCGAAACATTAACAGTGGCGGTTGACATACAACCATTTGCTGGATTCGTTGCCGATACGGTATAAGTTCGAGCGGTAGTTGCTGTAACACGACTACTTGTACCCAAGGTATTACTCCAATTATAAGTCAAGCCTGCTGTTCCACTCGTTACCGTCAAGGTTACTGTTCTAACATTACAACTCATATCCGAACTCTTACCTACCGTAATGGCAGGAGTTGCTTTGTTTTCAGTTATGCTTACCGATGCCGATGCCGTACAGCCACTACCATTAGTAACTAAAACCGAATAAGTACCTGCTACTGTTGGACGAATAGTTGACGTTGTCGCATTATTAGACCATTGGTAAGTCAATCCCGTCTCGTTAGAGGTTACGGTCAATGTAGGATTAGTTGTACAAGTAATTTGAGCAACGCCTGTAATTCCTGCGGTTAAATTACAAGTATTTTCTACTGGTTTATAGAAATAAATATCATCTAATTGGAAGAGTTTACCACGATTAGCCGCTACATTAAAGTCCCAGAATCCAAGAGGATAATTAGCACCTCTATTCGTATTTGTCCAACCATTAAAATCAGACAAAGGTATTTCTACAGTTTCCCAATTTCCACTACCTGTATAGCCATTATTAGAAGTCGTAGAGAACATAATATCCGCCTCATCGGTAGTATCAGTACCAGAAATATTAATCTTAATATCACCAGTAATCGTTGATTTTATTTTGAAATGCAACACCCAATCGTCTTTAATCGTTTGGAAATCATAAGCGGCTGCAGGTTTAGTAAAGTTACCTCCACCCCAATCGCCATTATTATTGATAGTCAAACATACTACATTAGCATCACAATTAGCAGAATTTGATGCTTGCAAAGCACCTCCCCATGCAGGATGAGAATCGAATGTAGTTCTCAAATCCAACACATTACCTACTGCTTGCAAGTCAGAGATGTCATTTTTATACAATACCCAGTAATCGAAATCTGGAGTTGGAATAGTAACCGTCCAAGAACGAGAAGGTCCATTTCCACCAGCATTACGAGGAGTTACAGTTATCGATTGATTACCATAATTAGTCCATCTTACAGTAATACTATTCGTACCTTGTCCTGAAATGATTTCACCACCTGTCACAACCCAATTATAAGTATCAACATCTCCTGCTTGTGTTACAGAATAAGTTCTTGTATCTCCAACATTAGGAGTTGTATTTGGATTTTGAGTAATAACACTTGGTTGAGCTGGTTTTTCCACTCCTGGTTGTTGGTTTCCGCCTTCTGTACAACCATCTTCTATCAATGACAAGTTTTGAATTCTGATTTGAGTATTAGCAGGAATTTGAGTTCCATTACCAATAACCAACATTACATTTTGTAAACTTGCCCCTGCTACACCATCAAAAGTAAGCGTTTTCTTTTGACCTGCTGTAAATGCTGTTGCTGCACCTGTTCTATCAAATAAGGTATTATTTTCATTATCACCAGCCGTCAATTTATAAATCAAGCTAATATTATTATTAGCAGTAACATCAGCTGAGAAATGATAAGTTTTACCTGCTTCAATATTAAATCTTGAAGCTGAAGAAAGTTTCAATTGGTAAGTCCATTGATTAGTACCAGAAGCTACTGAGTTATTAAAACTTGTTCCATCTGCAATAGTTGATGTAGAAGTCGCATTATTTTGAATTTGCCAATTATTATTCATCACGATATGAGTAGTAAGGTCAAACTCTTCAAAATAATTACAAGGAGCATCTACCGCTTCAGTGGTAGAACCAGAGTCTTTATCTGAACTATAACGAATCATTTTCCAACCACTCCAATAACCATCATTACTGCAAGCACGAGCATAAATTTTATGCGAATTTGCAGTTGGAGTAAAAGTATAAGTATAAGGATTATTGGCTACAGTAGCATCCACAGGAATGGCATCAATAGCATATTCTACTTTACTGATATTTCCTGAAGTAGCTGTTGGAGTTACCACCACCGTATTACCTGCTTTTTGATATGCCAATTCTAATACTGGAACATTGGCATTATCGTATTTATACGCACGTACCCAGTCAATTTCGGTGGTACAAGTCCATTGATCAGGGTTATTTCCACTAGTAATGTTACCTCCATAAGTTCTGTCTCCACCTACACCAGCACTGATAATAAAATAAAAAGGATTTTCAAAAGCTTTCCAATTTTCAGGGAAACCATTTTCATCAAAAGTCCAACCTGTAGCAAGTGCTTTATTTCCCATAGCATTTGTTACCTCATCACCACACCATTTATTTTGATTCAAATAAAAAATGTGATAAACATCTTGGTCCACATAAAACTCAATTCTATCGGCGAACCAGTTGATACCATATACGTGCCATTCAGCACCTAAAACATTCGTTTTTTCAGTAGTCATTCCCGAACCACCACAACCATCGCGACCAGAAACGCCTGGTTTAACCCCACGATTGAATGGGTTATAGGTACCACTTGCTTGAGCATGATTTCCATCACCACCCCAACCATTATTATTCCAATTCCAGGCATAATGAACAGAACCTAAATTATAACGAGGGTATAAACCATTATATTCAAAAATATCGATTTCTCCCCCTTGAGGCCACATCAAATTGTTTGTGCCTGGAGGAAGGGCATTAGGCATCATCCAAAATGCAAAACCACGACCAGGTTCGGTCATATTTTCCGTACGAATACGAGCTTCCATTTTACCATAAAGGAATGCCCGTTTATTTTTTGAATTCAAACGACCCGAAGTATATTCGTGGGTTTGATTAGGATTATTACGTTGTGTACGGACTTTCAACGTACCATCACTAACTTCCACATTTTCTCTGTCGGTAGTAGAATAATCACGTTGACCTGTTCCCCAACCGCCATCGCCTGTACCGGTTTCGTAATTCCACGAATCCATATCCAAGCCATTATCATCGGCATTAGAATAACCTCCATTAAACTCATCTTGCCAAACCAATGTATAGCCAGCATACTGAGCAAATAATGAAGTAGAAAGCATCAAGCAAGAAAGCATCAATGCTCCTTTCAGAAATTTTTTTTTCATATTAAAAGTGTTTTTTGATAATTAACAAGGTTTTTATGCTTTTGCAAAATTCGCCAATTAGGCAAAATAGCACGTAACAAATAAACACATTATTTACCAAAAAGAAATTAAAAACACTTATACAAATATACAACATCACTTTTTTAGAATATAAGACAAAATGCTGATTTATAATATTTTATAAAAAGTTAAAATTTATGTTGTGTTTAACGTTCCACTCTTTTTTGACTAAATTCCCATTATTTTAGTACGAACACAAAAAAGGGTCAACTTAATGTCAACCCTTTTATCTAGATTTCATATAGACTTATTTCAACATAACTTTTTCGGTCATAACAGCATCAGAAGTCTGCATTCTTATAATATACATTCCTTTTGGTAAATCCGTTATTGAAACTTGATTAGTACCATTAACCAACTCCAATGATTTCACTTTCTTACCCGTCATGTCATACATATCTGCCGTTTCTATTTCTTCTGCATTTTTCAAAGAAATATTCAAAATATCCGATGTTGGATTAGGATAAATAGAGACTTGTGTCAACGTGTGAGCATCTACTGCTACAGGGTCGTCTGATTTAACTATCTTGTACGTCACCACTACTCGATTACTCCAATAACCATCTGAATCACAAACTCTTACATAAATCTTATGATTACCCTCTTTAGCAGAAGTCGCATCCCAATCCAAAGAAGAACCATTTTTCAAAACGGCTTTATTTTGCCATTTATCTACAGTAACTTCAATTTTTTGAATATCTTTTCCACTTATCAAAGTTGGAGCAATCGTAATTTTTCCTGCTGTTACTTCTCCTCCTTCCAATTCAATTACAGGAGCCGAAAAATCATTTTTTACATAATGACGAACCCAGTCTATCTCGGTATAGCAAGTCCATTGATTAGGATTGTTACCTGAATTAATATCACCACCATAAGTATTTTGACCACCAACACCTGAACTCAAAATTACGTAGAAAGGATTTTCAAATGTTCGCCAACATTCAGGGAAACCGTTTTTATCAAATGTCCAACCGGCTTCAGTAGTTGTATAACCTAAAGCATTTTTAGGATGTTTTGAATCACACCAAATATCTTTTTTTAAATAAAAAGTAAAATAAACATCGTGATTAGAGCCATCGCCTTCTTCTACAAAGAATTCTACTTTATCGGAATACCATTCAATACCATAAATATGCCAATCTGAACCTAAAAGATGTGTTTTACTTGTTGTTTGACCAGCCCCAGAGCATGCAGGATAACGACCATTAGTACGGTAACTAGTAGTTCTATCCCAATAATTATAAATACCTCCTGCATTGGCATGATTACCATCACCTCCCCAAGTATTATTCTTCCAATCCCAAGCATAATGCATCGAACCAAGATTAAATTGAGGATAGAGTCCGTTGTACTCAAAAATATCGATTTCACCTCCTTGAGGCCACATCAACGAACTTGAACCTGCAGGAGTAGCGTTAGGCATCATCCAAAAAGCGAAACCACGACCAGATTCAGTATAATCAAAGGTACGAATACGGGCTTCTATTCTTCCATAGAGAAAATCCTTCTTGCCTTTCGTATTCAAACGACCCGAAGTATATTCATAAGACTGACCAGGATAATTACGATGAGTACGGATTTTTAAAGTTCCCGAACTCACTTCCACATTAGCTTTTTGCTTAGTTGAATAGTCTCGCTGACCAGTTCCCCAACCACCATTACCATTGCCTGTTTCAAAGTTCCAAACGTCCATATTCAGACCTGTTGTAGCATCTGGATTAGAATATCCACCATCAAACTCGTCTGACCATACCAACGTATATCCTTCATTTGCAGCTGTTAACGACAATAATGTCGAAGACATAAAAACTAATAATCCTACTTTTCTAAAAATTTGTTTCATAGTATTTCAATATGTGTTTTTCTAATTCGCAAAGTTGCAAAAATATTTTTTAAACTAATTATAATATTTCTTAAAAATGTGTACGTACACGATGTTATTTTTATGTAAATTGCTGTAAATCAACACAAAAAGTCTTCATTTTTTTTGTTATAAAAAATAAAAAATACTACATTTGCGACCAAAATAGTCTCTAAAATCTAATAACAATGAAAAAAAATCTACTTCTACTACTAGGAGTTCTCCTAGTATGTATGAACTCATGGGCTGCCTACGAACTGGTATGGTGCGATGAGTTTAATGCCAATGAACTTAACAGAACTGCATGGACCGTCCAAACTGGTGGCGGTGGTTGGGGTAATAACGAATTACAGTATTACACCGACAGAACTAGTAACATCTACGTTGGTGGTGGTAATTTGCACATTATCGCACGCAAAGAAGATTACGGCGGAAGAAATTACACGTCTGGTCGTATGGAAGGTAATGGTCACATGCAAGCACGCTACGGACGCGTTGAAGCCCGTATCAAATGTCCCCCCGCTTGTATGGGGTCATGGCCTGCTTTCTGGATGTTAGGAAAACGCCCTAATGGTGCTTGCGATTGGCCAAGTAGCGGAGAAATTGATATCATGGAACAAATGTGTAACGGGGACCCTGCCACTTGGAACACCACGCTTTGTACACTTCACTGGAATACTAGTGGTAAAGAATCTTACTACGATTGGGGTAATCAATGGAACCACGGTATGTATAGCTTAAGTCGCAATGTTGGTGAACAACTTGGCAACCGTTATCGTATATATGGAGTAGAATGGACTCCTACTAAAATTATTGGATACTATAGCGATGGCGATGCTGGAAACTGTGGTCCTGGTAATCGTGTTGAATACTATGTAGCAGATATTGGAAACGCTGCCAATGGATTGGACGCCTTCTCGGAATACGAATTTTTCATCCTTCTCAACTATGCCGTTGGTGGTACGTATGTAGGTGGAAACGTAGAACCTAATTTTGGTACGCGCGAAATGTTGGTCGATTGGGTTCGTATTTACCAAGATAGAGCTGCTTATCCTGGCTCAACTTTAAATAATCAAACGAATCTTACGCCTGCCAATCAAGGTATGAATGGCAATAATGGTGGTGGCAATAATACCATCAATTATGCGATTGATGGCGAAAATATCACCACGCTTACGGCAGGAAAATCTACCACATTCAATGTTACATACTCGGCTCCCTCTGAATCGGATATTTGGCTAACATTATACCACGTAAATGGCGATAATTGGGATCTTATTGCTGAAAAGAAAAAGGTAAATTCAGTAGCTGCTGGAGAAAACAAAACAACTACCATCACTTTAGATATCCCTTCTTCTGTTGAAGGTAGAAATGATTATACTTTATTCTTTGATATTCGTCCCGTAGGTACCGACTGGCAACAAAGAAAAGCCAACGAACAAATCAATAATGTAACGGTTAAATCTATTCCTAAAGGGGTAAGTGGTAAATCGGGCAAATACAAAATCAAACGCACCGACTGCGACCAATATTGGGACATGAATGGCAACGGAACTGCTAATGGTACAGCTCTTTGTCAATACAACGATGAAGGTACTGAACTTTACCAACAATTTCATTTAGAAGAAGTAAGTGCTAATTCGGGAATCTATAGAATTTATGCCAATGATACAGGAAAACTTATCGACATAAACGCCGCTTCGCAAGATAATGGTGCCAAAGTTCAAATATGGGAAAATACCAATTGCGAATGTCAACAATTTATCTTAGTTGACGCTGGTAATGGTGCCTATAATTTCATTGCTTTACATAGTTTGAAAGCCATCGAAGTACCAAGTTGCAGTATGAATGCTAACACAAATATGCAACAATGGGACAACAACGGTCAATCGTGTGCTAAATGGCAACTTATCCCTTATAGTCAGGTTACGGCTAATCAAAATAACAATAACACAAGTTCGTCTAACGAAAAATATTGTGGCAAACGTGTTGTAGGTTACTTCCCTACTTACCGCTATGGCACGGTCAACTCAGTCGATTTTTCAGCTATGACTCATTGCTTGCTTTCGTTCGCTTTATATGCTAATGGTAATGTTTATTTTCAAGACTTCAGTGCCGACCAAATCCGCAACGTAGTCAATAAATGTCACGCTGGTAACACTAAGATTCTATTGGCTATTGGTGGTTGGAACGGATTCCAAAACGATGGGGCATTCTCAACCGCTGCTAAACGAACAGCTTTCGTTAACCAAGTAATGAACTACGTTAATACGTATGGCTTTGATGGCGTTGATTTGGATATTGAATTAAACGATGCCGATATTTGGAACAACATCGATGCTCTTTTAAGTGAACTTAAATCGGCCCTTAACGGAAAATTAGTCACTATGGCCCTTTCTACCTGGTTCAGCAACGGAATTCCTAATAGTGCTTATCAAAAACTCGACTTCATCAACTTGATGAGTTACGATTATAATCAAAATGGCACGGGCGACCACGCTCCTTGGCAACAAATCTACGATATGGTAGGTTACTATCGTGCTCGTGGTGTTTCTGACGATAAAATGACCATCGGTGTACCGTTCTATGGCTACTCTACAAGTGGAGCTAAAACTTTCGGTGAAATCGTTGGTTGGGACGCTGCTAATGCCAATAAGGATTTTGCTAATGGTACTTATTATAATGGTATTCCTACTATTAAAGCTAAAGCTAAATATAGTAAAGATTTTGGTGGCGTAATGTTCTGGGAAGCTGGACAGGATGCTTTTAATAGTTATTCTCTTCTTAAGGCTATCAAAGAAGAAATGAGCGATTGCTCAGGAAACGGAGGTACTGAGCCAAGTGTAACCGAAACCGTTGCATTTGATTCAAAACCTACTTCATTAGATAGCAAAACCTCCTACTCATTCAAAATCAACTACACTGCCGCTCAACAACGTGAAGTTTGGGTTACCATGTACGACAATTCAGGTAACTGGCAAGTTTTGACGAATGGTGAAGCTTACAAGACCGTCAATGCAGGTAGTGGCTCGACTACCATCACCGTAAATTTAGTAACTGCTCCTAATGCGGGCAACGGATATGTTATCAAAGTGGACATTCGTCCTGTTGGTGGCAGTTGGGACACTTACATCAAAGAAGATTTGGCTCAAAATATCACCATCAAATCAACCGAATCTGCTGGTAGCGAATTGAGCTATAACAGTTCTTGTAACTTACTTAGAAATGCCTCTATTGACTTCAGTCATAGTTTCTTCGCTACGGGTGACAATTGGGTAGAAAATCCTTCCGTTAAACCAACGGGCAACTCGTTCCAAAAAATTACTTATAATATGCCAGAAGCTACTTCTGCTCAATGGCAGGCTCAAGTTGTTGCTACTTCTAATGTTATCCTAAAAGCGGGAACTAAATACGAAATGAGCGTCAAACTTAAATCGACCGTTAATATGTCGAATGTTACTCTCAAATGCTACCAATTTGGTGTTAACGATGTTTATTTCCCTTCCGATAACTCAGGTCAAGGTATTTCGCTCACCGCTAATACGACTAAAACCATAGCCCTTAAAGACTTAACCGTTTCTAACGACTTAAATCCTCTTAGTGTTCTATTCGATTTTGGTGGTAACCCTGCTGGTAGCGTTGAAATATCGGATATCGTTATTAAAGAAGTTGCTTGTACCCCTACTTACTTAAAAGCCGACCACCCAGTAGCTACTTTCTATGCTGACATCAATTATGCTGGCACGGCAATAGGTTTGGAAGAAGGTTCGTATAAGTCTTCTGATTTGGAAGATTATGGTATTAAATTGAAGGATATCACGTCTATCAAAGCTCTTCCTGGATTTAAAGTGACTATTTACACTGCCGATAATTTTGGTGGAAATTCTAAAGCATTCACTGGTGATGTGAATTATGTAGGGGCTGATTGGAATGATAAAATGATGTCTGTCAAAATCGAAGCTTCGGGTATTACTGGGGTTTCTGGTGTGAGAATTATCAATAACCGCAAGAGTAGCAAAAACTTAGACGTAGCAGGTTTTTCAACGGTTTCTGGAACTCAATTGATTCAGTATAATGTAACGAATACGGATAATCAACGT
>Ga0247610_10004909_pt1 | contig 14177 bp, 12 predicted proteins | sample 174DNAGHGhighgp2_FD_193483 | JGI IMG/M metagenome (GOLD analysis project Ga0247610, IMG submission 193483) | Sheep rumen microbial communities from Palmerston North, Manawatu-Wanganui, New Zealand - 1742 DNA GHGhigh gp2 | ecosystem: Host-associated > Mammals > Digestive system > Stomach > Rumen... | reverse complement strand
AAAATGTCAAAAATTTTCGGTATGTAATTTTATGGATTTCAACCATTTGCGAAACAGACGTAAAGCGCGCTGTACAAAAAAAAAAAACGCTTGACATTTTTAGAATTTGTATTTACCTTTGCAGCGTGAAAAGAGAAAGTGGAGTCTTCCATCAGTATTTTTTCCAACCCAAACGCGATATAAGCACGATGGAAACATTATCGGCAACTATTTGCGACCAACATAGCGGCAACGCCGCCTATACGGAACGAATAATTCCGTACAATCCCGAAGGAGGAACAGCCAAAATCGGGAAGTCGGTAGAGTACGCTCTGTTGCCTGACGTCAAATACTGGTTCCCAATCCGCGCCACGCACCACCGCGCCCAGAAAATTTACGACAAGATAGTCTCCCTGCGCAACGATTGCCTCGAACCATACCTCCCAATCCTTCGCCACATCGAATACACCAACGAAGATTTCAACAACCCCACACAATACGTCGCGGACAAACCATTGGACACGGGACTTCTGTTCCTCCGCTCCACCGTAAACGACTTCCGCGCCCTCTTGCAATACGACTCAATGTTCCCCGGAATGACACCTTATTACAATCATTTCTATGAAAATGAATTTGGCAAAAACGATTTCCTCACCGTGCCCGACAGGCAGATGGAGAGTTTCAAGATAATCGTAGAATCCGGGAATGAGAATATTCTCGTCCGTCAAAACGAAATGCCAGACTTCGTGGTTGGCGATTCCGTTGTTGTCATCGGCGGGCCTTTCGCAGGAGTCGAAGGAATCGTGATGAAGTACAAGCATCAGAAACGGGTGTTTGTGGAATTGCAGGGAGTGGGAAGGTACGCGACGGCGTATGTGCCCGGGGCGTGGATAAGGAGGATTGAGAATGCATAATGCAAAATGCATAATGCATTATGCATTTTGCATTATGCATTATTATTAAAAATACATAATTGCCATCCGGCGGAAAAAAATTTGGCGGATATAATAAAAAGGTCTATATTTGCGGTTGTAATTACAAATGAGCAAGACCATGGCAAAATACTTAGACCCAAAAGCAGATTTGACCTTCAAGAAGGTGTTTGGAGAACATCCTGACTTGCTCAGGAGTTTTCTCAATGCATTGTTGCCTTTCAAGGATGGCGAATATATTGAAACGGTCGAATATCTGCCGCCTGAATTGGTGCCTGATAATCCGTTGCGCAAAAACTCGATTGTAGATGTACACTGCACAGACAATTATCAGCGTCAATTTATAGTCGAGATGCAGACCGTATGGTCAAACGAGTTCCAACAAAGAGTTTTGTTCAATGCCTCAAAGGCGTATGTCAAGCAATTGGGCGAGGGCAACAATTATGAATTGTTGAAACCAGTATTCTCTCTGAATCTGGTGAATGATGTCTTTGAAAAAGACATCGAAGATTGGTATCATTATTACCGCTTGGTTCATGAAAAGTATTCTGACAAAGTAATAAACGGTTTACAGTTGTTGTTTGTTGAATTGCCAAAATTCAAGCCGCAGACATTCAGAGACAAGAAGATGATGGTTTTGTGGCTGAGGTTTTTGACAGAAATCAATGAGAAAACCCATGACCCTGCACCCGAACTTAAAGAGGACGCGCTAATCAAAAAAGCATTGAATTTAGTAGAACATTCCGCCTACACCGACAAGGAGCTTGCAGACTACGATAAGTTTTGGGACATAGTAAGAACAGAGAATACCTTGATAGCAAGTTCGGAGAAGAAGGGAGAAAGGAACAAGGCTCTCGAAATCGCCCGCAATCTCAAGCAATACGGAATGTCTGTTGCTGAAATATCACAAATGACAGGTCTTTCGGAAGACGAAATTAACAAACTATAGATGTAATTATTCAAACAATGAGATAATGTTAAATCAGGATGAAATAGCAAAACTTCCTACTTTATGGGATATTATCAAACAATGTTTGGATAACGAGCAACGGTTTGAAAATCTAATTAATAATTCTCGCTATAAGGGATTGTTTCCCACTAAAGAGCATAAAGGGTATTTTGAACCAATGCAACTGGAAGACGGCTCTTACATTCTTATGCCTCTTTCTCCAAATCAATTTACGATGTTCAGAGGAGAAAGCTCCTTTCACGAAGAATGTTATCCAACTCTTTTTAGGAAGGGAATGGATGATGCCGATGTTTTTGTTGAGCGTATCAAAAGATGCGAATTGGAGTTTTTGATGCAAGATTACCCTATCACGAATATCTTTGCCAATACAATAGAAGCACAAGATCCATCTGGACATTGGCATAATTTTAAATTTAGGGTCGGATATGACGGTATGGCTCAGCATTATGGAATAAAAACTGATTGTTTGGACTTGACATCAGATATTTGGACTGCAGCATTTTTTGCTTCTACAAAATATGATTATAAATCTGACACATATACGCCAATTACAGATACAATTAAATATAAATACGGTGTTATATACACATATAACTTTATTCCATTTCCAGGGCAAGAACGAGTGGATGTAGTCGGCTTACAACCATTGAAACGCCCTGGTCGGCAATCAGGTTATGTATTTAGAATGAAATATGGTGAAAATTTTAATAATTTAGCAAGCAAACAGCTATTTCGCCATGATTCTAATATTAATCAGCTAGTTTACAACTATAATGAACAAAGCAAACGACTTTTCCCAAAAGAGATTTTGAATGATAAAATTCGTAATGGTATAGTAAATGCAAATTTTTTTTCACAAAAAGCATTTGACGAGGCTAAAAATAGATATTTTCCAAAGACAGATGACAAAATTCTGCAGAAATATCTTATAACCAAAGATATAACTATAAACTCAGCTTCAAAGCAATGGTTTTCAGAATCAGAAAAGGAAGATATTCTTGATTATTGGAAGTCTATCGAGACTGAGTTTTTTAACAAGATAAAGCCTCCAAGATGGACGTATACTCCTAATCAAACATTATGAATAAAATGTATTATAAGACTTTGTCGCCGTTGTATTACCGAGAAGGGAAAATAATCGACGCACGAAACGATAACTACGGATTATGGAACGATTTGTATTGTGATTCACCCAAAGAAGTTGATTTTATACTCAGTGCTGCGAAAGCAACTGATTTGCCAATTAGCTTATTTTACTATATGATTATAGATCCGTTTGCGATCGAACTTAAAATTCAAATGAATAATAAATCAACAATCAAGTTAAAAAAACTTTTTTCATTTGTTAATTATGACCGAGATGTCGATGTTGATTTGATTACACACTATTTACAATTATCTCCAAAAAATGAGGAATCTATACTTTCTCGTTATGATATATGGGAAAACCTTGGAGAAAGAATAAGAAAACAATATTTTGCTTCAATGCAATCAAGAATAGATTCCTATTTTTTATTTCGAGATTTGGAGAGTGCTCGCTACTATATCAACAGCAATAATAAGACAGATTTCATTATTGTTGAGGTTGAAATACTCCAAAAAATGTATTAGAAACTTTCGATATGTCGATATGGGATATTGACAACAATAATTTACCGTATTCTGAATGTGAGGCGAATATAAAAAAATATTGGGAAAGTAACAATGCTTCAGAGATGAAATATCCGGAAGTATTATTCCAAGGTATATTGAAATTGGGAGCAAAGATATGATATAGTCGAAGAGTATAAATGACATCAGCATCCAATATTCCGCGCATAGCCAAAGAATATGATGTTGTAATTGAGAGATAAATTATAATCAAATATATTGAAAAACATTACATTAATTACTTGGTTGGGCGAGGGTAATTTCGGTACTTGTTTGCAATCGTATGCATTAAACACCGAACTTGCAAAATTAGGATATAAGGTTTCGTTCTTACAATCTATTCCAAGCAGGTTGGGATTATACGGTTGGGCAAGATGGGGAAAAAATACTGTTGTCGAGCTCATCAACCATTACAAATACAAAGATTTGCAAACAAAAAAGAGGAATAATTTTCAACGTAAGAATTTCAATATTTTAACAATCAATATTACGTATCAACTAAAACAATTGATTGCTAATACTGATTGCTTCATTACTGGTAGCGACCAAATTTGGAATACATACGTGGCATTTAATCCGAGAATGTTCCTTGATTTTGCGAATGACAAAAAGCGTGTTGCATACGCTTCAAGTATAGGGACAAATGACGTTAAAGAGGAGTATCGTGAAAGCGTAAAAGAACTTTTGCTAAAGTTCAATCATATTGGTGTAAGGGAAAAAACAGCAGTAGCGGAACTTTCAAAACTTACAGGACGTAATGACATTGTGCAGGTCTTAGATCCAACATTTTTGCTGACACCAACTGATTGGAACAAAATGAGCAAAGATGCTGTTTTCGAAACCGAAATGCCTAAGAATTACATCCTGTGCTACTTTATTGGCAACAATACACACTATATCAATCAGTTGAGTAAAGTACGTAATGCTTTTGGCAATAAAAATATTGTGATAATTCCAGCGGACGAAAATCGCGATTTTACTTTTGATGGTGCATTTGTTTATAAAAATGCAAGTCCAATAGAATTTGTAAACCTTTTGCAAAACGCCGATTGTGTTTGCACCGATTCATTCCACGCAACAGCTTTGAGCATCAATCATTCTGTGCCTTTTGTAGAATTTATGAGATTCAAGGACGACGACAGCAAATCTCAAAATTCAAGAATTTATGATTTGTTGGAGCATTACGGGCTGATGGACAGAATCTATGACGAAAATAATATGTCGTGGACAAACGATATTAATTATGATAGAGTGCAAGAAATTCTATCTGCCGACAGAAAGTTTTCAATCGATTATTTGGTAAACGCAATTGAAAACTGACGCTATAAAAAATCTCAAAGGCAACTATTATGTCAGTAGTTTCTTTTGGAGTACGTTCCAAAAAGTGCTGGCAGCAATAATTGGCTTTGTATCGACACCGTTACTGCTCGGATATTACGGTAAGGCTGAATTTGGTGTCCTTAGCATTGCTACGGCGTGTAACGGATATATGCACCTCTTAGATTTAGGTATGAATACGGGAGCTGTGAAGTTTTTTTCACAATGGAAGACGGAGGGCAAAACTGATTTACTTAAACGGGTCGCGGGAACTAACATAACATTTTATGGTTTAATTTCACTGATAAATATAATCGGACTTGTCATTTTGGCATTGTGCGGCGAAAGCCTATTTTCGGTTACACACGATGAGTTTATTTTGTTGCGAAGATGTTTGTTCATACTGGCAATATTTAATTTTTTTAGTTGGTACGCAACTACGTTCAATCAATTGCTGATTGCAAGTATGCAGATAACTTTCACGATGAAAATCCAAAGCGTAATTACAATTCTCAAAGGCCTGCTTATTGCAGCTGTTTTTTTGCTTGATCTTACGTTGGAACAATATTTTTTTATGCTGACTCTGCTGGTATCGTTAACTGCAATACCATACGTCATCAAATGTAAAAAATCAGGACTAATAGACAGCATTATGCCGATGTTTAATTGGCAGGATTTCAAGCCTGTAATAATTTTCAGCCTTTCCATTTTTGCATTGTCCCTGTTTCAAATGACTGCCACGCAATCAAGACCAATTATCCTGAGTATTTTTGCCGAAGATGGAGCAAAGGTTGTTGCAGATTTCAGGATTATTGAAACAATACCTGCATTTATTATCACGGTATGCGGTACGTTTTCGGGAATATTCTTGCCCAAAACGTCCGAAATGGTTGTTAGGAACAACCAAGATGAAATTTGTAAATTCGCATACAAGTGGACTATCTTGACAACAATTATTGCTAATTGTATGTGTCTGCCTTTTATATTTGGTGCTGAGAATGTTCTTACAGCATACGTTGGAAGCGAATACAATTATTTAGCTATATGGTTGATATTATGGACAATAAGTATTTTATTCCAAGTTCACAGCACTCCTTTGAATGCATTAGTTTTGGCTACGGGGAAAACCAAAATGTTGGTGTATTGTTCTGCAACCGCATGTGTTATTTCAATCATTATCAATAGTTTTTTGGTAAAATATTTTAACGTTGGTTCCGCTATAATTGGGTACTTTATTTATATTGTAATAAACCTAACCTGTTTGTATGGTTTCTATTACAAGAGGACATTGAATCTCTCGTCCAAACAAGTGGTATGGTCTTTCATACAACCTACTTTATTGAGCATTGTTTCATTTGGATTAGCTTATTATCTGTTTTTTATTCTAAAATTCGAAACAATAGGGAATCGATATTACGAAATTTACATATTTGCTGTCAAAACATTTGTATGGATTACAATATATTGTACATTGCTACTACTAACTAAAACAATAATAGTAAAAAACAAAAAAATTCAAACCAAATACGATTACAATTCACATTAGTTGCTAACAATGAGCTTTAAACAATTTGCCAAAAAAATTTTCAATACGGCAAAAAATATCAAACATATTTTCCAATACGGTGGTGTGACGAATGTTACCATCTCAGAAATAAACTATGGAAGCATATTTACTTCTAAGGATGTTATTTTAGTGTCAGGAGGCAGCAAAGGTATTGGGTTAAGTATTGCATCCAAGTGTTTGAAGGAAGGTGCAACCGTTATTGTAACGGGACGCAACGATGCAAAACTAAAAGAGTTGGTTCTGAATGTAAATAATGAGCGGTTTTGGGCTTTTGAATTAAATATAAGTGAATCAGATACGATTGAAAATAAAATAATAGAAATTGAAAAAAATGTAGGAAAGCCAATTACTGCTTTGATAAACAATGCAGGAGTATATTCAGAAACTCATTTCCCTAACGTTACGGAACTTGACGCTATGAAAGTATTTTCAACAAATGCCACAGGAACTTTAATGTTAAGTCAAGTGATGTGCAAATTGTGGGAACACAATAACACGTCCAAAGTAAAGAAAATAATTAACATATCTTCACAAGGTGGTTTTTGTGGTGCGAACAATGCGTACAGAATGACCAAATGGGGTATTAGAGGGTTGACGTCTTTTATGGGACAAACATTATGCAGTAAAAATATAATTGTCAACGCTGTTGCTCCCGGAATAATTCTGACGGATATGCAGCCTGAATTTCAGAAACAAGGAGATAATCTTTATACTGACTTGAATCCAATCAAAAGAATTGCTATCCCTAATGAAATTGCTGAGCTTGTGGTATTTCTACTATCAGATGCAGCCAATTTTATTGTTGGACAAACCATTTGTTGTGATGGTGGTTATTCTTTAAAATAATTCAGAAATGTACACAATATTAGAAAACGCAAGGATTGTACTTGCATTACTCAAAAAACACAATATCCGGCATATTGTTTTAAGTCCGGGTGGCTCTAACATTCCCATTGTACAGGGAGTGCAACAAGACCCATTTTTCAAATGCTACTCCGTGGTCGATGAACGTAGCGCAATGTATTTTGCCATAGGTCTTTACCTTCAAACAGGCGAAATAATTGCAACTTCCTGCACAAGTGCACAAGCGACGAGGAACTATATCCCAGGGTTAACAGAGGCATTTTACAAGAAAGTCCCAATTCTTGCAATAACGATGTCTAAACATCCGCGTTATTTGGGACAGGAATATATGCAATGTCCGATACAAACATCGCTTCCTGTGGATGCTGTTAAGAAGAGCTATTCGCTTCCAAGAATTAGCAATGAGCATGACAGATACTTGTGTGTCAGAACAGCAAATGAGGCAATGTTGGAATTGACTCATCATGGCAATGGTCCCGTCCAACTGAATATCGAGGAATTGGACAGTGAGACGTGGGTATTGGACGAAACAATAAAAATTCTACCCGACATTCGCAAAATAAGTAGGTACAATTATTGGGATTCTATCGATTCAGACGAATTGAAAAACAAACGGGTTATGCTTCTTATTGGCGAGCATATACAATTCTCGGAATCTGAACACGATGCAATAGACAAATTTGCAGAATCATACAACGTGTTCATTTACACAGATTACACGTCCAATTACAGTGGAAAATATGCTATTAATGCCAATCCAATGATGCAAAATATTTCACAAGAATTGTTCTCTGAAAAATTCTGTCCTAATATATTAATCACGATAGGTGGATTTACAGGAGATTATGGTATTTATTTTAAATTATTCAATTCTCCCGAAAACTCATTTGAACATTGGCGCATTGCCTTGGATGGCGACGTAGTAGATACATACGGGAACTTGACGCGAGTCTATGAAATGAGACCAGAAGATTTTTTTGGTAAATTTGCAAATACAGAAGCCTGTGAAAATCATACATATTTCGAAATATGGTATGAAACTATTTGTTCTACAAAATATAATATGGAAATTCCGCTCTCAAATCTTTATGCTGCAATCAAACTCAGCGAACTCATACCCGAAAATAGTTGTATGAATTTTGCTATTCTCAATAGTCTGCGTGTGTGGTCTTGGGTGAACATCAAGTCCAAAGTCAGAGCGTTTTCAAATGTGGCCGCATTTGGCATAGATGGTTGTATGTCAACGGCAATTGGAGAAAGTGTGGAAACAGATGATTTATGTTTCTTGATCACTGGTGATTTGGCATTCTTCTACGATATGAATTCATTGGGTATCAGACATATAAAAAACAATCTACGTATTTTATTATGCAACAATAATGGTGGAATGGAGTTCAAATTTGGTGGTGTAAAGAATACAGATATTGGCTCATACATTGCGGCAGACAACCATTTCAAAAACGCGGAAGGTTGGGCTAAGACAAATGAGTTTGATTATTATTCTGTCAATACAAAAGAGGCGTTTGACAATATTGTAAACACTTTTGTTGCTCCATCTGAACGTCCGATATTGATTGAGATATTTACGACACCCGAAAACGAGCGTACCGCACAAGGAATATTTAATTCATCGAATTGGTATGGCGGCAGTTTCAAGGATAAAATAAAGCGCGAAGTAAAAGGTGCTGTATCGGATGTTCTTGGCGACAAAGGTGTTCAATTTGTCAAAAAAATTATCAAGAGATGACGAAAACACAGACACGCGAATCTCAGTTTGAACTCCTGAGATTAATTGCAATTTTTTTTGTCATTATGCACCATCTTGTTATAAAAGGTGCAGATACGGTGGGTTATATAACACCGTATTCGTATGAAGAACACGGTGTTAGCGGAGTGATAATTAATTCATTTTGCATATGTGCCGTCAATTTATTTGTGATGATAACCGGATGGTTTGGCATCAAAAATATATTCAAGGGTGTGGTTCGACTAATAATTGATTGCACAATATTCGGATTGATAAGTTATTTGGTGCTTTGTACATTCACAGAACATATTTTTGCTGTAAAAGAATGTCTTAAATCATCTTTTTTCACACCCAATTGGTTTATTAGCGTCTATATGATGCTTGTTTTGATTTCGCCGCTGATTGAATATTCTATCAAAGCATTGGACTCGGACAAGTTGAAATACATTGTTGTTGCGTTGCTTATTGTTGACGTATTCTTCGGCTTTTGTTTCAATTACAACAACGGATACGATTTAATTCATTTTGTTACGTTGTATTATCTTGCACGTTTTCTGAAGCTTTCGTGCGAAAGTAGATTGAACGTGAAACTATCCAAATACGGTTTTGGGTTTTATTGTTTGTTGGCTGTGTTTTTGGCAGCAGGTTTTATATTTGCAAATAAAACTGGGATGAAACTGCCAGCCCTCAGATATTTCTTGTACAACAATCCGCTGATAATATTGATGGCAATGGCGTTGTTTATGTGGTTTTCCAAGCGCAAAATACAAAGCAATATCATCAACATTCTTGCAACAGGAGTATTCGGTACATTTATCCTGCATACTACGCCATACGTGATACCCGTCAGAAATGAATACACACATACAATATTTCAACAATACGGCTACACGGGAGTGTTTGTTGTTTGTTGTTTGTTGTTTGTTGTTTGTTGTTTGTTGTCGGTCGGTATTAATAGAGTTAACGGGTCTTTGACAAAGTTTGTGTGCGAGAAGTTTGGAAGAAAAACTAAAGAACAAAGTTAAATGAATAATATATTGCTTTTAATGCCCGATTTTTTCGATTATCCCAAAATGATAATTGAAGAATTACAGTCAAGAGGTTATAATGTAGATTATATATGCAATGAAAGCGATGAATATCGTCAGACTATTGGACGAAAAAGAAACATAATTTATCGTATTGTACGAAAAATATTTCCCGTAATGCAAAAAATTGATATACAACAAGCAGAAAATGTCGCACATGTATTATATACAAAGCAAATATCAACCCTTAAAGATAAATATAATTATGTAATTTGCATAAAGGGTGACATGTTTCCCGAAACACAGTATTCAGTTTTGCGGAATAAATACCACAGTGCAAAATTCATTATATATCAATGGGACGATTTGTCATTATTGATAAAAACAAAGCAATCCAAATGGTTTGATAAAAAAATTTCATATAATATTGAGGATTGTAAAAAAAATGGTTTTCAATATCTACCAATGTTTTCAAAAACGTATTTTGCAGAAAACACTACTAAAAAATACGATATTGCAATAATAGGCACAATCGACCGCGCACATGAAAAAAGACTGCGAATCATAGAACAGATATACCACAGATATAAAGATACATTTCGATTCTATTTGTATCTGTATCGAAAGGGAAATATTGAAACAGAATTACCGTCATATACTGAAAAATTACCATTTGACGATTATGTTTCTGCATTGCAGTCGGCGAAATGTGTAGTTGACATTGCACTGATAAATCAAGAAGGTCCGACTACACGTTTTAATGATGCATTGGGTACAAAAACAAAGGTCATAACCACAAACAAATATATCAAAAAATATCCCATATATTCTGATAACATTTTGATTATCGATGAAATAGAACCTATTATAGACGAAAAATTTGTTAACACGCCGTATCAAGACAACAATTTGGAGTTTATGTCTATAGAGAAATGGTGCAATACAATTTTAGCAGAATAGATTATGGCAAACAACCCGGTAGTTTCAGTTATAATTCCGATTTATAAAGTTGAATTGTACCTCCGCGAGTGCGTTGATTCGGTTATCAATCAGACATATAAAGATTTGGAAATTATCTTGGTAGATGACGGTTCGCCCGACAACTGTCCAAAAATGTGCGATGAATACGCGAAACAAGATAACCGTATAAAAGTAATTCACAAGGAAAACGGTGGGCTTTCGGATGCGCGAAATGCGGGAATGAAGATTGCAACAGCTGATTATTGGAGTTTTGTTGATAGTGACGATGTGTGCCATCCCCAAATGATTGAGGTGCTAATGCAACCATTGATTGAGGATAAAAGGTTTAAAATGAGTGCGTGTGGTTATACAAAGGATGCCGATACTTGGAATGACGACCACATACATTCCGTTCAAAAAATGTCTGGATTAGACTATATGAATCAAATTGAACTATGGACAGTTGCTTGGGGTAAAATATATGCAAAAGAACTTTTTAACAAAATTAAATACCCAAAAGGTCGATTACATGAAGATGAATTTACAACATATAAACTTGCATATTACGCTCAAAATGTGGCATATATAAATGTGCCATATTATTTGTATAGACAAAGAGAAGATTCGATAATTGGACAGAAATCAATTTCTGTTCAAAGGATGACAGATGCTTTTGTAGCATTATGGGAACGACTGGAATTTTTTGAGAAAGAAAACGCAACAGATTATTTGGGTGTAAATGTAAAAAATTTTTCGTGGTATGTTCTAACCCAACAGAAAATAATCAAGCAATATTTAAATGATGCCATAAACAAATGTTCGTATAAAGAGCTGAGTTTTACATTCAGACTAAAACTTAAATTAAAAATGCTATTTCCATTTTTACATGGTATAACAAAATAATTGGTATTGGAAACAATATTATGTGCGGCATAGTAGGATATATTGGATATCGTCAGGCATTTCCAATCCTGATTGACGGACTTCATAAACTCGAATATCGCGGATACGATAGCGCAGGATGCGCGTTGTTAAGTGATGTTGACGGTAAAGCCAATATTTATAAGGCAAAAGGGAAAGTATCTGACCTCGAACAGAAAACCAGCAATCACGATTGTTCAGGAACTTTGGGTATTGCGCATACTCGTTGGGCTACACACGGTATTCCTAACGAAACTAATGCTCATCCACACGTTTCGCAAACGAGAAATATTATTCTCGTTCACAATGGAATTATCGAAAACTACACGATATTAAAAGAACAGTTGCAGCAAAAAGGATATTCATTTAAATCTGAAACAGATACAGAAGTTTTGGTGCAACTGATTCAATATACAATGGACTCCGTGCCGGGCTGTCAACTTGATGTGGCTGTGCGGCTTGCTCTCAAAAAAGTGATTGGAGCATACGCCATTGTTGCCGTTGATGCTAAAAATTCCAATCAACTTGTTTGCGCTCGTAAATCATCGCCGTTGGCAATTGGAATTGGGGCGGACAACAAAGAGTTTTTCATTGCATCTGACGCGTCGCCGATAGCACAATATACCAAGCAAATGGTTTATCTCAACGACGGTGAAATTGCTGTCTGCGAGCGTGGTAAGGAATTGCATGTTTTTAATCTTGACAATGAGAACATTGACCCTGAAATAAAGGAAGTTAACATCGACCTGACGATGCTGTCAAAGGAAGGATTTCCGCACTTTATGTTGAAGGAAATCTTTGACCAACCGAATGTTCTGAAAGACTGTATGTCGGGGCGCGTAATCAAAGACGGTAATAATTATCGTGTGAAACTTAGTGCCGTAGAAAATCATAAGGCTCAACTCATTGATGCAAATCGTATTATCATAGTTAGTTGCGGTACTTCTTGGCACGCTGGATTAATCGGCAAACAACTCATTGAACATTTTTGTCGCATACCCGTAGAGGTGGCATACGCATCAGAATTTAGATATTCCGACGTGGTAATTGGCAAAGGCGACGTTGTAATTGCCATTTCACAATCAGGCGAAACGGCCGACACGATGGCGGCTATTGAACTCGCCAAAAATCACGGCGCATTTGTTTTTGGAATTGTCAATGCCGTTGGTTCGTCCATAGCAAGAATGTCTGATTCTGGCACTTATATTCACGTTGGTCCTGAAATTGGAGTCGCATCCACAAAGGCTTTCACGGGACAAATAACGGTTTTGGTGATGTTGGCGTTGTCGCTTGGAATGGCGAAAGGTACGGTAAAACAATCCGAATGTAATGAAGTACTTCAAGAACTTACCAACATCCCCGAGAAGATTTGCAAAGTCCTGACTCAGAACGACAAAATCCACAGCCTTGCGCAGACTTTCACATACGCTAGAAACTTTCTCTACCTTGGACGCGGTTGGAACTATCCCGTGGCGTTGGAAGGCGCATTGAAACTAAAAGAAATATCATACATCCACGCAGAGGGTTATCCCGCCGCCGAAATGAAACACGGCCCCATCGCTCTGATTGACAGCGAAATGCCGGTGGTCTTCATCGCGACGCACCATCAACTTTACCAAAAGATAATTTCCAATATGCAGGAAATCGTTTCGCGCAACGGACGCATTTTGGCGATTGTAAGCGAGGACGACGAACAGGTGAAAGGCATTGCAAAGGATGTTATCGAAATACCACAAACCATCAACTGCCTTGTGCCGCTATTGAGCGTAATTCCTTTGCAGTTACTGAGTTACCACGTTGCGGTAGCAAAAGGATTGGATGTAGATCAACCGAGAAACTTGGCAAAAAGTGTAACAGTAGAATAAGAAAATGAATATACTTTTGACAGGTGGCGCAGGCTTCATTGGCAGCCACACAATTATCGAATTGGTGCAGAAAGGTCATTCTGTAATTGTCGTTGACAATTTCGCTAATTCAAATCCCGAAGCATTGCGTAGGGTTGGAGAAATTATTGGCAAGGATGTTCCTTTTGTAAAGGCAGATGTCCGCGACCGTAATGCAATGACGGATGTTTTTGCGAACAACAAAATTGACGCTGTAATTCATTTTGCAGGACTCAAATCTGTTGGCGAGTCGGTGGCAAAGCCGTTGGAATATTATGAAAATAATATGAATGCGACTTTTGTTCTTCTTGATGTGATGCGTTCTCACGGTTGCAAAAACATTATCTTCTCGTCTTCGG
>Ga0247610_10004908_pt1 | contig 14177 bp, 9 predicted proteins | sample 174DNAGHGhighgp2_FD_193483 | JGI IMG/M metagenome (GOLD analysis project Ga0247610, IMG submission 193483) | Sheep rumen microbial communities from Palmerston North, Manawatu-Wanganui, New Zealand - 1742 DNA GHGhigh gp2 | ecosystem: Host-associated > Mammals > Digestive system > Stomach > Rumen ... | reverse complement strand
CGCCCGGGCGATGAGTTCGCGGTTGAGTTCGGGCAACCCGTAGACGAAGTCGTTGCCGGGGGCTGCCAGGCGGAAGTCTTGTGCGAGGTCGATGACGGCCACGTCCTCGGGCACGGGGTGCTCCTTGAGGAAGGCCTCGCTCTTGCCGTGTCCGAAGCAGAGGAAGATGACGTCGACCTCGTTGAAGGGCATGGCGTCGGTGAACCTTATGTCGGTGTCGCCGATGAGTCCCTCATGCACGTCGGAGAGGGGGTTCCCGGCGTTGCTCTCGCTGTTGGCGAAGACGATTTCCGCATCGGGATGGTTGAGTAAAAGTCTGATGAGCTCTCCACCGGTGAAACCGGCGGCTCCTAATATACCTATCTTTGTCATATCCTGTTGTCTAATAGGGCCAGCAACCATAGCACGATGTAAAGCACCAAGCCGGTGCCGTAGCCAATCAAGAGCACCAGGAATCCTGCTCTCACCAGGAGGGAGTCGATGCCGAATTGCTCGGCAAGTCCTCCGCAGACGCCGGCTAGCTTCTTGTCGGTGCTGGACAAATGAAAGCGCTTTTGTGCCATGTGTTATCTCTTCTCTTCGGGATGGATGCCGTAATAGACGCGCAGCGGGGTGCTGAGCACCTTGATGAAGCCTTTTGCATCGTCGGCGGTCCAGCCGCGCTGCATCTCTCCATATTCGCCGAGCTTCGACTTGAGCAGGTCGTCGGGGGAGTCCACGCCGACGGTCTCGAAGCCTAGAGGCCTCAGGCGCAGGATGACGGTGCCGTTGACATTGCGTTGCGAGCTGTCGAGCATGGCTTCGATGTCGGGCATGACGGGCTCAAGGTACTGGCTCTCGTGGAGGAACATGCCATACCAGTTGGCCACCTGGTCCTTCCAATACTGCTGCCATTTGCTCAAGGTGTATTTCTCCAACAGACGGTGGGCCTCGATGATGAGTTTGGGGGCTGCGGCCTCGAAGCCCACGCGCCCTTTGATGCCGATGATGGTGTCGCCGACGTTGCAGTCGCGGCCGATGCCGTAGGCGGCTCCGCGCTCCTCGATTTTCTGGATGGCGGCGATTTTGTCGGTGAAGGCCTCTCCATCCACGGCGACAATCTCTCCCTTCTCGAAGGTGATGCGCAACTCGCTTTCCTCTTCCTTGGTGACATGCTTGAGGTAGGCTTCCTCGGGCAGTCCCTGGGTGGAGTCGAGGATTTCGCCTCCGCAGATGCTGGTGCCCCAGATGCCTACGTTGTAGGAGTATTTCAGGCGGGCGAAGTCGGCGGTGAACCCATGGGCGTTGAGGTAGTCCACTTCCTCTTGTCGTGTGAGTGCTTGGTCGCGGGTGAGGGTGATGATTTCCACACCGGGGGCCATGACGAGGAAGGTCATGTCGAAACGTATTTGGTCGTTGCCGGCACCGGTGGAGCCGTGGGCGATGGCGTCGGCACCGATTTCGCGGGCATAGCGTGCGATGGCGATGGCTTGGAAGATGCGCTCCGACGACACGGAGATGGGGTAGCAGTTGTTGCGCAGCACGTTGCCGAATATCATGTATTTGAGCGACTTCTCATAATACTCTTGTGTCACGTCGAGGGTGACATACGCCTTGGCACCCAAGCGGTAGGCGTTTTCTTCGTTCTTCTTCAGTTGCTCGGGACTGAAACCGCCGGTGTTGGCGCAGGCGGCATACACTTCGTTTCCTTCGTTGGCCAGTCTCATCACCGTGTAGCTGGTGTCGAGACCGCCGGAAAATGCGACTACTATTTTCTTCTTTGACATATTTTGATGTGGTTTTGTTGTCTTGTGGATGGGATGTGTTGTTTGGTTGATGTATTGTAGCAACAAGCGAAATGCATGGCCTATTGCTCCAACTGCTTGATGCGGTCGATGACCTCCTGCGGAATCTTGGCGGGAAGGTGCTCCTCGGGGTCGTAGAGCATCGCGGTGCAGATGCAGTATTTGCGCTCAGTGCGCTTGAGGATGTACACGTTGACGCATCCTTCGCAGCCGCGCCAGAAGGCTTCGTCGTCGGTGAGGTCGTCGAAGGTCACAGGCTGGTAGCCCAATTGGGTGTTCATGGCCATGACGGCAGCTCCGCTGGTGAGGCTGAAGATCTTGGCGTGTGGCCAGCGTGTGCGGGCGAGAGAGAAGGTCATCTCCTTGATGCGCCTGGCCACTCCCCGGCCGCGGTAGTTGGGGTGGACGATGAGGCCGGAGGTGGTGACGTAGTGCTTGTTGCCCCATGTCTCGATGTAGCTGAACCCTGCGAAGATGTCGCCGTCGAGGGCGATGACGGCCTTCGCTTCCCTGATTTTCGTCACCAGGTAGTCGTGGGTGCGCTTGGCGATGCCGGTGCCGCGCACCTTGGCGGCCTCGGCGATGGTTTCCAGTATGGTGTCGACATATTTCTCGTGAGAACTGTCTGCCACCAATACGATGATATCTTCCATTTTTTCGGTTATAACTTGTCTGTTCGTTTTTGTTCTGTTATCCTATTTGATGTGCCCCAGGATGGGGGTGAGGTCGTCGAGGACATATTCCTTCGACATCCCTTCCTTGATGACGATGAAGATGGTGTCGTCGCCGGCAATCGTACCTATGATGCTGGGAACGTTGCTGTTGTCTATGTTGTAGGCGATGCTGCTGGCATAGCCGGGGCGGGTCTTGATGACGCCCATGTTGCCGGAGAAACTGATGGAGATGAAGCCGGAGGTTTGAAGCATTTCCGTGGCCATGCGGGGAGTGGTCACACGTTTGTACATCGTGTCGTTGGGAAGCACGTAGACGTATTTGCCGTTCATACTGGCGGCTTTGGCCACCTTCAATTGTTTCAGGTCGCGGCTGAGTGTGGCTTGAGTCAGCTTGAAGCCTTCCTTCTCCAATGCTTGGAGCACTTCTTCCTGACTGCCCAGCTCCATACTGGAAATGAGCATCTTCAGCGCTTCCATCCTGCTGTTTTTTACCTTCATAGATGTATAATTATTCTTTTGCGCTGCAAAATTATTGGTTTTTATGCAAACAACAAAACATTTTTGCGAATATTGTTGCAAAAAATGCTTGTTAAGTTATTTCCAATTCCTGCTTGTATCAAAATGACATGGGTTAAAGCCGTTTTTGTCGTATTATTGTGCCGACGAAAATCATTTTGGAAAATCAATAAACAAATTCTTTTTATCATGGCATCAGTAAAGGTTAAGTTCAGGGCTTCGACAGTGGAAGGGAGGCCTGGCTGCATTTATTTCCAAGTCATACAAAACAGGATGGCAAGGCAGATACACACCGACTACATGGTCCATGCCGACGAGTGGGATTCCGAGGCAGCGACTGTAGTCATCGGCGAAGGAGAACGCCGTAACGTGCTGGAAGACATCAAGGAACGTCTTGAATGGGATGTTGCAAGGATGACAAAGGTCATCCAAACCTTGGAAAACGAGTGTCGTCGCTTTTCGGCTGACGATGTGGTCGCGGCATTCCAAAAGGTGACCCGGGAGTCGTCGCTGTGTGGGTTCATGCACGGCATCATCGCACAGTTGAAGCGGTTGGGGCGTGTGCGCACCTCGGAGACTTACCATGTTACGCTCCGTAGCTTCATGGCTTTCCGCGAGGGTGAGGACATGCCGCTCGACGGCATCACCTCTGACCTCATGCTCCTCTATGAGGCGTGGCTGAAAGCCCGTGATGTGAGGATGAACACCATCTCGTTCTACATGCGCATCCTCCGCGCCGTCTATAACCGCGCCGTGGAGAAACGTCTTGCACCGCAGCGCAACCCCTTCCGCCATGTATATACGGGAATCGACAAGACGGTGAAACGTGCCGTACCCATCAAAGTCGTCAGGGCGTTGAAGGGCATGGACCTCTCGCTGAAACCATCGTTGGAATACGCACGCGACCTCTTCCTCTTCAGTTTCTACACCCGCGGCATGTCGTTCGTGGATATTGCATACTTGAGAAAGACCGACCTGAAACACGGTGTCCTCACCTACCGGCGGAGAAAGACCGGCCAACAGCTGACCATCCGCTGGGAGAGGTGCATGGAGGATATCGTGGAGAGATACAAGGTGGATGGGTCGGAATACCTTCTGCCCATCATCAATCGTCAAGATGACGAGCGGCGGCAATACACCAACGCCCTCCATCTGGTGAACAGCCGACTGAAAAAGCTCTCGGTGATGCTCGGACTGCAACGGCCGCTCACCATGTATGTGGCACGCCACTCCTGGGCCAGTGCCGCCAAGGCGAAGAACGTGCCGATAGCGGTCATCAGTGAAGGCATGGGGCACGACTCCGAAGCCACCACGCAGGTCTATCTCGCCTCTCTCGAAACTTCCGTGGTGGACAAGGCAAACAAGATGATTCTCTCACTCTTGTGACAAGAATTGGTCGTTGCTTGTTTTAATGCAAATGGGGCGGGTTTTTTACCCACCCCTTGTTGATGCTGATCTTTTGATGCAAAACACTTTTAGCCTCGACATTTTGGTAGAACATCAACCACCATCAATTGTCATAATGGGCTGCACTGAGCCGTCATTATTCATCAAGAAAAATGACGGCAACAGTGGCAGCCCTGAAGCTTATCCCATTATGGTCTTGGCGAGTGCCCGTGTGTAGGATAAACTCTTTTTCTCTTGTCTGAATAAACGATTTTCATAATCTCCTTGACTTCACTTTCAATTCATAATACCAATACAGCTTGTTTTGTAAACACAGAAGTCAAAGAACCCCTGATGTCATTCACTCTTTTTATCACGTATTAAAGAATTTTGTAGAAGAATGCCTAAACAATCTCGGGTGGAGGAACGATAGAAAAAGAAGAGGAGGTGTCCTAACCCCGAAGGGGTGACATAACATAGTCGGGGGTGTGAATCCCCGGTGACTTCCAAGATGCCAACAAAAATGCGATTTGCAAGACAATAAATTGTTGAGCAAATCGCTAACTCTCTTTCTAAGAGACAGATAATTGATGCAAAAATAGTGTTTTTTCGGCAAATTCCACCATAATTTATTTATAAAAAACGTGATTAAGGAGTTATTTTTTGACGATTGTTGGGCAAAAAGTGCCGTTCTAAAATCATAAGACCCTTGCTTATAGAGGGTTGCGTTTTCGTTCATTCTCTTAGAAAGAGATGTATCTCGGCGAAGACCACATCCCTATGCAAAATACCTAAATCTATTGTATTTCCTCACTGTGTAATAATGGTATGGTCGCCTGTCGAGGCACGATCAATTGAACAATGAAAAAGCCCAAAACAACCATATCATGGCACAGAATTACTATGAGAGTTTCAAAAAGAAACTGAAAGAGATTTTTATGATGGATCATGCCGAACTGGACTTTGGCATCTACCGCATCATGAATCAAAAGAGGCAAGACATAGAACACTTCCTCGAAAAGGAATTGCTACCACAAGTGAAACAGGTGTTGGAAAGCAATGGAACTGGAGACTCAGACAAGGCCAAACGGCGAATGGCTGAGATTGCAGCCAATGTGGGTGGCAACATAGAAGTGCTCCCCAAAGGCACACCCATGCGCGATGAATACGACAAATTGCAAGAGCAGTTGGCACAATCTGGAGATACCGAGTCTATGCAAGCACAGGTGTTCTCACATTTGGTCATGTTCTTCTCCCGTTATTATGATGGTGGCGACTTTATTTCAAAACGACGATATAAAGATAACACCTACGCCATACCTTACAATGGTGAGGAAGTGAAACTGCATTGGGCTAACAGCGACCAGTACTACATCAAGACCTCAGAGTATTTCCGCAATTATACTTTTGTGTTGCCTACATCAAGGAGAAAAGTGCATTTTGTGCTTCGTGATGCCACAACCGAACAAAACAACAACAAAGCTCAAAACAATATGGAGCGGCGGTTTGCCATTTGGCAGCAGAAAGGAGAATCCGACCCTGTTATTGATTTGAACGCTGACGGTGACCTCTGCATCTATTTTTCATACGAATTGATGCCGAAGGCAACGAAACAAAAAGATTTACTCTCGAAAGCTTTGGAAACCATCAAGCCATTGGTGCCAGTTGAATTTGAGGAGCTACTTTCAGTAAAGATGCCGACAAAGGAAAATGCTAACCGCACCTTGTTGGAGAAACACTTGTCAGATTATACTGCTAAAAACTCATTCGACTATTTCATCCATAAAGACCTTGGAGGCTTTTTGAATCGTGAATTGGACTTCTTTATCAAGAATGAAGTGCTGCACATCGACGATTTGGATTCACAGTATATCAACAATCAGTTGACCACTGTCAGAGCCATCAAGCAGGTGGGCGAGAAGATTATCCGTATGTTGGCTCAGCTTGAAAACTTCCAACGCCGATTGTGGCTGAAGAAGAAGTTCGTGGTGCAAAGTGACTATTGCATCACGCTTGACCGTGTCCCTGAGAAACTCTATCCTGAGATTATTGCTAACGAAGCACAACGTAAGGAATGGGTACGTCTATTTGCTATTGACGAGATTAAGGGAGACCTTACCACAGAAGGATATAGCGAACCACTTACCGTTGAGTTCTTAAAGCAGAATCCCTTCCTTGTTCTCGACACCGCTTTCTTCGATGTCAAGTTTAAGCATCTGTTAGTGAAGAGTATGGAGAATATTGATGAACAGACGAATGGATTGCTTATCAATAGCGAAAATTTCCAGGCGTTGGAGTTGTTGCAGGAGAAGTATAAAAAAGTCATAAAGAACATTTATGCAGACCCTCCATATAACACAAGTGCAAGTGAAATTGCTTACAAAAATAATTATAAAAATTCCTCATGGTTGAGCCTGATGGAAAGCCGTTTAGCATTAGGCAAGCAACTTCTGACCTCAGACGGAATACAATGTACTACTATTGATGATGTTGAGCAAAGCAAATTGAACTTTTTACTTGAAAGTGTTTTTGAGGAACAACCAGAAGTTGTGGCTATTCGAATAAAGCCTTCTGGCCGTCCAATACCCAATGGTTTTGCAATTTCACATGAATATGGTTTGTTTTCTAAGACAAATGAGAAAACATCTATAGCAAGGCTTGCTCGCACAGATGAACAATTGGCACGATATAGAGAACGTGATGAAAAAGGGCCATTCTTTTGGGAAATGTTAAGAAAAGCAGGCTCTAACTCTCATAGAGAAAATCGCCCTACTATGTATTATCCTTTTTACTGGAACAAGGCAGCTGGAACTTTCCGTTTGCCCGAAATGGATTATATTGAAGAAACAAAAACTTTTGAAATTAAAGAAGAACCTCAACCCAATGAAGTCGTTGTCTATCCTATTAAAGACGATGGAAGTGCAGGATGCTGGTATTTTGGTATTGACAACATCAAAGAACATGTTAGCTCTCTTAAGGCCGAAATACAAGAAAGTGGAATAACTTATGTTTATTATCGTCGTCGTCCCAACGAAGGCGTTCAACCCTTAACCACATGGGGAGACGCAAAGTATTCAGCGACAGAACACGGAACTGATTTGTTAAAAAAAATGGACATACCTTTTGATTATCCCAAATCCATTCATGCTGTAGAAGATTGCTTGCGTGTTTCAGGCTGTCATAGAGATGCTGTAGTCTTGGATTATTTTGGAGGAAGTGGGACTACAAGTCATGCTGTTCTTAATCTTAATAAAGAAGATAATGGGAACAGAAAATATATTCTCTGTGATATGGCAGAGTATTTTAATCCTGCTCTTCGCACAAGAACAGAACGTGCTATCTATTCTGAAACATGGGACAACGGCAAACCCATCTCTCGTAAAGGCATCTCTCACTGTTTCAAGTACATCCGTTTGGAACAGTATGAAGATACGCTGAATAACCTTGAAATCAAGAAGCAGCAGATAGATTGGCGCGATGACAAGTTCCATGAGAGTTATATGCTCAACTATATGCTCGACACTGAGACTCGTGAATCCCTGCTCAGTTTGAAATGGTTTGTCAACCCTTTCAATATGTCACTGAAAACCACCAAAGACAATGAATTGGTGGAAACGAAGGTAGATATGGTGGAAACATTCAACTATCTTATAGGACTGAATGTAGAAACAGAAGATTGGCATAAAGATGACCAAATCTGTGTGGTGCAAGGAAAGACTCACCGCGATGGCTTAAAAACCTTGGTCATTTGGCGCAACTGCGAGAAAATCAACAACGAAGCGTTATGTGATTTCTTCGACCGTATGGATTTCCGAACCCGCGACTCAGAGTTTGACATCATTTATGTGAATGGTGACAACACCCTGCCCAACCTGCGCCGTGACGAAGAGCATTGGAAAGTGGTGCTGATAGAAGAGGAGTTCCAAAAACGAATGTTTGAAGAGGATTAAGCTATGCCAAGAGTAAAACAACCAACAAAACGCCCGCCACGTCTGCAAGAGGCGTTGGTGTTGCATAAATACATCCTGCATCTGTTGGGATGCAAGGATTTGGAAGCGTTGAGCAATGACTTGAAAGACCCGGCGTTGGAGGGTGTCGATGATGAAGGTACATCGCACATTTTCTACGCTTTAAAAATGCACATGTATGATTACCATATCACTGAGGAACAGCTTTATGAGTATGACCGCAACATCGTCAGCCATACCCGTGAAATCAACGAGCGGCGTGAGGAAAAAATCACTTGGAAATATTATCAATACCTTGCGCTGTTGTTCACTGAGATATACCTCGACCGTTATTTCACCGACCGTCAGAAACTGCTCATCGACATCAACACCTTCTTGGTAGATGATTTTAATTTCCGTCAAGAAACTTGGCATGGCATGCCTCTTTTTACAGAGGATGATTTAAACAAGGTGGCATTTTGGTGTGCAACAGGAGCAGGTAAGACGCTGATGATGCACGTCAACATAAAGCAATATCTACATTATGCAAAGAAGTATAATGCCAAGAAACTCAACCGCATTTTGATTCTCACACCCAATGAGGGACTTTCGAAACAGCATTTGGATGAGCTGCGGTTATCCAACATGCCTGCCGAGATGTTCACCAAACAAACTGGAGGAGGACTGTTCAAGGGTGACACCATAGATGTCATCGACATCAACAAATTGGCAGACACAGATGGCGATAAGACTGTTGCTGTAGAGAGTTTTGAGGGCAACAACCTGGTGTTAGTAGATGAAGGACACAAGGGAAGTGGTGGCGAAGTATGGAAAGGCTATCGTAACACGCTGACAATGGAAGGCTTTTCCTTTGAATATTCTGCTACCTTTGGACAAGCCATTGCCGCACAAACGGGTAAAAACAGACAAGCCTTATTGGAGGAATATGGAAAAGCCACATTATTCGATTATAGTTACCGATATTTCTACAACGATGGTTATGGCAAGGACTACCGCATTATGAATATGGCTTCGTGGGATGACGAGGAGTTGTTGAATATGTATATGACAGCCTATTTACTCTGTCTGTATGAGCAAACATTGGCTTTCGACAGTGACATCCAAATCAAGAATCGATTTCTCATTGCCAAACCATTAGGCATCTTCGTTGGAGGATCAGTCAATGCCGTGAGAAAGGTACGTGGGTTGGATGTCAGTGATGTGGTCCAAATTCTCTTGTTCCTAAAAGCATTTATCGAAAGACACAGTGAGTTTACCGGCTATATCAAACGCTTGCTCAATCCCGATGATGGCATCAAGAACCCAAACGGCTACTCGCTGTTTGCCAACAATTTCATATTGACAAAGAAGGAATTGAAACCTGGAGAGGAAGATGCTTTTGCCCAACAGACTTATCGAAAGGTCGTAGAAAAACTGTTCCACAGCCATGTGCCTAATGCACACCTGCACGTTGACAAACAAAAAGGAGGTGATAAAGAGATAGGCCTGCGCGTAGGTTCTGCCGACTATTTCGGGGTGATTAATGTAGGTGACAGTGACTCTTTGATAAAACTCTGTGAAAGCCAAGGCCTGGACTGCGAGACAAGGGAGTTTGGAACAAACTCTTTGTTTACTGGCATCAACAATGACGATTCTACCATCAATATTTTGATAGGTTCCAAAAAATTCAGCGAGGGTTGGAGCAGTTGGCGCGTGTCAGTTATGGGACTGATGAACGTAGGGCGAAGCGAGGGTTCTGAAATCATCCAATTATTTGGTCGCGGTGTGCGTCTGAAAGGTTTCCTATATTCCTTGAAACGGAGTAGTGCGCTTGATGCCAGTTACAATCCAGGCAACCTGCCAAACGGTTTGCGAGAAATTGAGACCTTGAATATCTTTGGTGTACGTGCAGACTATATGGAAACCTTCCGCAAGTATTTGGAGGATGAAGGCTTGCCTGCAAATGAAGAAAGCTATACTGAAGTGAAGATACCAACAGTCAATCTGCTTGGCGACAAGAAGCTGAAAGTGGTTCGATTAAAGCCAGGTTACGACTTCAAGAAAATGATTGTGGTGCATCCGGATGAATGCTTGGACAAAGTGCATGTCAAAGTAGATTGGCTCCCAAAGGTGGAAGCTATTTGGAGCAAAAAGGCTGGTGTGGATGCCGGTGCCATCATACCCAAAGGAAAACTCAATCATCAACATTTGGCTTTGCTTGACTGGAACAAGGTTTTCTTTGCCATTGAGCGGATGAAGAATGAACGGAGTTGGTGGAATATGGAGATTAGTCGTGAGATGCTTCAGCACATAATGAATCAAACTGACTGGTATGAACTCTATATACAGGAAGAAGACTTAAAACCTCATGACTTTGGACGTGATGTCTCTCGGTGGGAGGAAATAACAATAGCCTTGCTCCGAGCCTATATAGACCGTGCTTATAAAATGTGTAAAGGCAAATGGGAGTCGAAATATATGGAGACGGTTGAACTTTCGCCTAATGATCCGAATTTCTTTGAAGAATACAAGGTAGAAGTGCGGAACGACCAATCTGCATGGATAGAGAAATTGAAGGAGTTGAGAGAGCAAATCTTATCGGGTAATCTTGAACGTGACTTCTCCATTTATGGTTCTTGGATTACGTCTTTCCATTTTGACCATCATTTGTTCTATCCGTTGCTTTGTTTGCGTGACAAAGATTCTAATGGGAAGAAACTGTTGGTCGATAAAAACACCAATGAACCACTAATTAAAATTTCACCAGTGGCATTGAATGTCGGCGAGACCAGTTTCGTAAAGCGGATAAGGGAATATTATGAAGCCAACAAGTTTGGTATATTGAGGGATGAAGATGTATATTTACTTCGCAATGAGAGTCGGAAAGGCATTGGCTTCTTTGAAGCCAGTGGCTTTTATCCTGACTTCATTCTGTGGGTGAACGACGGGAGCCATCAACATGTGACATTTATCGACCCGAAAGGAATCCGCAACCTGAAAGGAATGGATGACCCCAAAATCCAGCTCTACAAGACACTGAAGAATGAAGTGGAGCCGACTTTGCAGGATGCAGATATCACGCTTGACAGTTATATATTGTCAAATACCGATTATTCACAAGTGAAATTCTGGGGACCAAAGCCCAAATTTATAGAAAACCACGTGCTCTTTGACAATGACAATGACTATTTGGATTCACTATTTCAAAGGATTATTCAATTGTAAATCTCCTTACACTTAGGAGTTGTTAGGTGAGGCGAATGACGCTGGCGACGCTGGGAAGCGTCGCCTTCTAAAGTTACCCTGCTTCGGGAATATCCTTATACCTGGGACTTGTGGGGCGTGAATCAACTATTCAACAAAGGCGTGACTTTTTGTCACGCCTTTGACGGTCTTCTCACCTTAAAAGGTTAATTTACAATGGTCTTACAATGGATAGTCCAAGGGCATTGATAATGCTGAGAAACAAACCGGCACTCGGATCAACGCTCCCCGTCTCTATGCGGGAAATGTACGATTTCTTCGTGCCTACACGGTCTGCCAGTTCTTGCTGCGTCAACCCCTCGCTCTTGCGACCGTCACGGATAATCTTCCCCACACAATAGGCGTATGCCTCCTTGCGGAAAGCCTCACGCTCGGGAGTTCCTACTTTGCCATAGCGTTCATCCATTATAGCATCAACGCTCATTACATCATCTCTTTCCTGCATAATATTCCTTCTTTAATTTAATCGCCATATTGATTTCCTTTTCAGGGGTTTTCTGCGTCTTTTTCTGAAAACCATTGAACAACATCACCACGTTCCCATCGTCGAAGATGAAGAAAACCCGAAAGATGTTGCCGCCATGCTCGGCACGGAGTTCATAGATTTCATCTCGAAGATACTTGACGAACTTACCATTGATTCGCTCCTGCGTCTTTAACATATCAATGACATAGAACACCTTGCGAGCTTGTGCATCAGTGAGTGATGAGATGAAATCCTTAAAGTACGTCTTATACGCCAATATGGTTCTTTCACATTTCATGGGTGCAAAGATATACAAAAGTTTTCAAATCTGAAAACTTTTAGACATCAAAATGTAAATCCGCTAAAAAATCCCGCCTGATTTTTCTTTCAATTCAAGTTCCAACTTAAGAAGTTTCTGAAAAGCTTTGGGCTCTTCATTTTTCAATTTCCTGGCATCCTCAATGGCCTGCTTAGTATATTTGATACTATAAGCCATTATTCTATTCGTTCAAAAAGATTCTCGACAGTTTCTCCTTCCTTTAATTCGAATAAAGGACCTTTCTTTGCCTCATCAACTCGTTGGAAGAACTCTTCTTTTGTAAATAGCGTAGGATCTTCCTTCTCTGAAACAAGTTTTCGCAAATATTTGACAGCTCGTTTCAGCAGTTTCTCATCTTCTGCAATGATGCTCAAGTTTCGAAGCAATTCTGCATTTAATTGAATACTCGTCATACCTGTTTATTCTTTTGATTTGGTGCAAAAATAAGACAAATAAGTGAAAATAGCAAAATAATAGCAATAAAATATGGGACAACCAATACGGATTGATATGCAAACATACGTATAATCGCTATATGATTATCCCTTGTCCCCTTTAACTCCTCTTTAACTCCTGAAAAAAGTGAGCATATGTCCCTTTAACTCCCCTTTAACTCCTGAAAAAAGTTGGCATATGTCCCTTTAACTCCCTTTTAACTCCTCTTTAACTCCAGAAAGTAAAAAAAAGGAGGCCGGTGTTTTCCTGCCTCCCCTTTGATGGTGAATATGTTTATCAACTCCTCCTTCCGAAAATGCGGAGCAGGTAGAGGAAGAGGTTGATGAAGTCGAGATACAGGGAGAGCGCTCCGAGCAAGGCGAGTTTCTGTGCGCTTGCGTCTGCGTAGTCAAAGCTGTTGCACATCTCCTTGATTTTCTGAGTGTCATAGGCGGTGAGGCCGGCGAAGATGAGGACACCTGCGTAGCTCAGGAGCAGGTCGAAGCCTGCGCTCTTGACGAACAATAGGTTGACCACCGTGGCGATGATGATGCCGATGAGAGCCATAAGAAGGAACCTGCCCATCCCCGACAGGTCTTTCTTCGTGGTGTAGCCTAACAGGGCCATGGCGCCAAATGTGGCTGCCGTGATGAGGAACACGGTGCCGATGGTCCCTATATCATATACCAGGAAGATGAACGATAGCGTGACACCATTGACCAAGGAATAGATGACAAACATGATGGTGGCTACCGACAGCGACAGTTTGTTGATGGCTGCCGAGAGTGCGATGACAAGCACCAGTTCGCCGATGATAAGTCCCCACATTATGGCTGGATTGTTGGCGATGGTGAAAATAAGGTCGGAATGGGCGACATAGTATGCTGCTCCGGCAGTGATGGCCAGGGCGAGAGTCATCCATGTATACACCTTGCGCATCAAGACACCGAAAGCCATGCCTGTCACGGCATCATTGCGCTCCTGTGCGCTGACGCTTGATTCTTGTTGCCCGAACATTGAGGCGAATTCTTTTTCATTCATAATCGTATCGTTTTAGTTGTTGTTACATTTTTTATTGTAGCTTCATAATGTCTTCATTCAAATTCCATGCCAAAACATATTATTATATATTAAGGTATAGGAAAAAGCGTTTCTTTTTGCAAAGATACCCGTTTTATGGGAAAATCTATCATTCCTTGCCATTTTTTTGTAATTTTTAGTAACAAGTCTGATTATTCCTCCCATTCCGTCCCCATTCCTCTTTTTTCGGCCGCTCCTCCCGCTCTGCGCATCCCCCCTCTCCATCCCCTCATACACCCCCTGGAAGCGGGTTGTTATCCCCTTTTTCCCCTTCCTTCCCCCTTCTTCTGGTTGATTTATGTCAAG
>Ga0247610_10004907_pt1 | contig 14179 bp, 10 predicted proteins | sample 174DNAGHGhighgp2_FD_193483 | JGI IMG/M metagenome (GOLD analysis project Ga0247610, IMG submission 193483) | Sheep rumen microbial communities from Palmerston North, Manawatu-Wanganui, New Zealand - 1742 DNA GHGhigh gp2 | ecosystem: Host-associated > Mammals > Digestive system > Stomach > Rumen... | reverse complement strand
TTTTTGATCATGGAAGTTTTTTAGGATTGCAGGTATTAGGCGATAATGTTGAACCTTGCTTTGAAGGTGCTTCATTCTATACCTTACAATCTTCTATTGAAGAAGCAATTCAAAAAATTAAAGAATATAGTAACTTGGGAGGAAAATCGGAAATGCCAAATATTAAATTTAAACTCTCTGATAGTCAGAAATATGAGTATATTTGGACTCTTTTGAATCCTGAATATAATGAAGAAGGTGGCTGGGTTTGCAGCTATACTATTTGTGATATTTTTGATGATTATGCGCTGGCTTATAACTTCGAGGCTGGTACATATGAAAGAGTTTATTATGAAAAAGACGATGAAGCCGATTCTGTTACCTTAAAAGATAGGGTACAAGTTTTTGTTGTAGATGTAACAGAAAAAGAGAAAGATACCCTCGATACACTTCGCAATCTGAATGGTGGTACATACGAGCTTGTAAATGAGAATCTTACAAATGCTGAACAAAACGCAGCTAATTGCGCAGAATTTAGCACCAAAATTGAAGACTTAAATACAACAATTGCCACTTTAAATACGGAAGCAGAAACTGCTCAGGCTCGGATTGAAGAGTTAGAAACTCAATATGCTGAAGCTACTGAACAGAACTCTGTGCTTTCAGAAGAAGTTGAGGGATTAAGAACTTATAAAAAAGATGTAGAGACGGAACAAAAAGAGTCTGTATTCGCTGAATATTCTGATAAGCTTTCTGAAGAAGTTATTAATACTTATAGAGAAAAAATTGATGAGTATACAGTAGAAGATCTTGATATGCATCTTGCTTATGAACTTAAGAAATCGGGTTCTTCTATTATTGATTACACCCAGGCGGGTGGCAGAATTCCAAAAGACCAGCCAAAGTCTGGTATTGAGGCAATTTTGGAACGTTATAAAAAGTAATTTGGAGGAATTATAAATGGCTAGATTAACTATTGATGGTTTTGGCCAGATCGAGTTAAACAACTGTGCTTTCCGTAGAGATGGTAGAATTGAAGCACAGTGCGCACCAGATACGACTGACTTTGCTACAGCTAAAGTAGAGAACGGAATGCTTCTTGCAGTTGACAATGTATCTCGTACAGTTAAATTTGCTACAGATAGCTCTCTTCCGATCGCTATTACTTATAGTGCAGAGCATATGTATGATGATCGCGCAAATGGTCTGAAAGATTTCGCTCTTAACGGAACTGATGACTTCTTACCTCGTCTTGGCTATCTTGCAGTTGGTGATAAATTTACTTCTAACTGTGTATCTTATAGCAGCTCAGAATTCGCTGATGACAGCGCTCTGATGTCTGCACTTGACAGCATTGCTACAACACCGATCTTTGGTGGCGCAAGCTCAGACGGATCTATTGCTGTTTCTAGCAGCGCTCCGTCATTCGGACCGGTACTTAGAGTTATTAAGAAAACTACTATGCCGGATGGAACTATTGGACTTAAATTTCAGGTATTCGCTGACTAATTAAGGGAGGGTAAAGAATATGACTATTAAAGAACTTCAAGAGATTGCCCTTCATGCGGCGAAGGGAACAGTTCCGGCTTGCTTTGAAAATCAGAACGTTGATGTAAACGCTGCTTTTCTTGATGGCCTTAGAGAACTGGCTGGTTCAGTTAACCAGTTTATGAAAAATCGTTATGATATTTATGAAATTATTATTAAGACGGCTGATGAGATCGTTCCGAAGAACGTTATCTCTGCTGTTTCTCCGTTTGCAGAAGTGCAGGTTACGAAACAGGGCCAGGCTGCTATCTTCAAACGCAGAACTGGTAAAATGCGTGCTAAACAGTTCCTTACTCAGGTAGGTCTGTCTGGTGTGTATGAGACTTTCCGTCTTGATACTGCTACTTTTGAACTGCACGGACACGCTGTTGGTGGCGGAGCTACTGTTGACTTCGAAAGAATGCTTGATGGTGCTGAGTCCCTTGCAGAAGTTATGGAAATTATCACTACTGGACTTACAGATGCAGTATTTGTAGAAGTTCAACGTGCACTGCGCGCGGCTTACAATGCAACTTCTCGTCCAAAAGCTAATAAAGTTACTGTCAATAAATTTGATAGTGATAAAATGGCTAAGCTTATGGCAACCGTTCGCGCTTATGGAAACGGTGTTGTAATCTTTGCTCCGCCGGAATTTGTTGCGGCAATGGGCGCTGACGCGATCGTTCCTATTACTGCTTATGGTTCTCCGGCTGCGGCAGGTATCCAGGGTGTTTATTCACCAGATGACATCGAACAGATTCATAGAACTGGATATATCAACATCTTCCGTGGCGCACCGGTTGTTCAGATTCCGCAGTCATTCATTGATGAAAACAATAATAAGACTTGGATTGATCCACAGCTGGCATATGTATTCCCAACTGGCGGAGAAAAAGTTGTTAAAGTTGTTCTTGAAGGCGACACTCAAATTCATGACTTCGTTAATAGAGATAATTCTCTTGAAGTTTATGCTTACAAAAAGATGGGTTGCGCTATCCTGACACATCACAACTGGGGCGTATATCAGAACACTGGTATTGCTCAGACATATGATCAACCTTACGGTTTCTAATAAAAGCTACATAAACGCGGGGAGGGGATATTCCCCTTCCCGTAATTTTTTATAAGGAGTAAAAGGAGAATGGAAAAGAAAAAAGTCAAAGTTACTAACTTAACAAAGAATAGTATTTTAGTAAAGGTTCCTGCTTTAAGCTTTACACGTGAGTGGCTGGCGCAGGGGTCTTATTTTGATATTGAAGAGGATCTGCTTGAGGAACTGATGTATGACCAGGGCTTCAAGTATATGATCGATCAGGGTATGTTATACATTGAGGATATGCCCGCAAAGCAGGAGTTAGGAATTGAGCCTGCAGAAGCAACGGAACCAGTAAACATTATTGTATTAACTGACAAAGAGCGTAGACGTTATCTTGTAAATCTTTCACAGAAAGAATTTGAAGAGAAGGTTAGTAAACTTTCCATGGAACAAGTACGTATGCTGGCAGATTATGCAATTGAAAATAGAATTACAGATTATGATAAGGCAGAGTTCTTAAAGAAAATCTGTGAAAAAGATATTATTCAGGCTATTAGATTAAACGATCAAGCAAAGGAGGAGTAATATGACCTCTTTTAGTGTAATATATGATGCCTTTTTAAGTAAAATTCTTGAGGATGAATGGGAAGATTGGACTGAAGAAGAACTTACTCAAGACCTCGCAACTTTACTGAAAGGCGCGATTGTACGGTTTAAATTTCCAAGAGTGTCTTTAGAATACGAGGGAGATTCTTTTATTGAAGATTTAAGCGACGAAGAGATTCAGATTTTAGCCTCTTACATGAAATGTGAGTGGTTAAATCGTACTATTCTCACTTGGGAGAATGTTAAACCTCTGTATGAGGAAAGAGACTTTTCACAGGCGAACTTAATTGATAAGTTTAATGAGATGCTGGCGGGCGAGCTTAAAAATGCGGCGAAGCTAGAGAGCATTTATTATCGCTCTGTGAATAAGAAACCTTTCCATTATAGGGATTTAGCTACACATATAGAGTGATTAAGGACGTTGAAGAAGGGTATAGAAATCGTCTGAAAAATAAATTATTTGGTCTTTTGTGTGAGGTGGAAAAGAACGGAGAATGGCTACCGTTTTTGGATTCAATTATAATTGAATTAGAAGGTTTTCCAGAAGAGCAAAAGACCATTAATTATATTACCCTTCTTAATAAAGTGAATTCTCTTCGTTATTTAAGATATGAGTATTTCCGCAAAACGGTCTTTGATTGTATGAATCTTCTCTCAAAGGAGAATGAGAATGGATTATTATGATATTTATTTAAAAAGATTAAATAGATATGGGGATACTTATCAAACTCGTATTCAAACAAAAAGAGAAAAGGAGTTTCAGTTATATTTGAATAAAAGTGTTTATCTTACTGCTTTCGAGTATGAAGATGAAGAATACTATGGCAGTTTTGAAAGATATAAACAGGATGATACTGAAACTCTTCATTATTTATTAACCAAAACTGATTTAAATATGCCGAACGGAACAATTCTTTATTTACCTAATAAAGATAATGAATTAAAACCGTGGATGGTTTATTATTTAGAGCATATTAAAGCCAGTGGTTATAATAGATATATTATGTTACGAATGACTCACTATTTGACATGGACTGCGCGCGATGGTTCGGAGCAGAGTTCTTGGGCATATATGTATGGTCAGGAAGATAATATGTTAAAGGATGAGTTAAAGTCCAGAAGTCGTATGGATACTCTTTATACAGAAAACTTGAAATCAAGTTTCTTTATTCTGCCAACTAATGAATATATTAGAAAGGATATTTATATGATTGTTGGTGAAAAACCACTTCAAGAGTATTATAGAGTTACTGGTTATGATATTCAATCTAGCGAGGGTGTTGAATATGTAACGATTGACCCAATTTATGAATACGACTTAACAAAACCGCCGAAACAAACCGAAGAGGACGATGCATCGGAGTTCTTCTGGTTTAATGGAGGTGTACAATGATAAGAAATTTAGAAGAGATGGGGCCAAATCTTCAGAAGATAGTGACGCGCTTAATGAGCAATCAGAGTCTTTTAAAATTACTGTATTACACAGGAAAAGATCCTTTTGGTTGTGAAGATTTGACTTCTGCTCAAATCCAAGAAGAAGTATATGATAAACTTATAAAAATTATTCCACGAGTCGGTCCGAAGGAAACCGCGAAAAGTCTAATAAGCCTTCGAGTTGTTAGGGGAGATTTGAATCGTTCTAATGATGAATTTCGTGACATTCAAATTAATATTGAGGTCTTCGTGCCGCTTACTCAGTGGTTTATAAAAGATAGTAATTTGCGCCCGTTCAGTATCATGGGACAAATTCAGCAATCTCTTAATGGGAAAAAGATAAATGGTTTAGGACAGATTGTCGGAGGGGATTTCGCTTTAAACTTTTTAACTGAAGAAATTTCTTGTTATGAGATGACGTTTAATATTTTACAATATGATTAATGAAAAATTTTTCTTAGGCTACCCTTCAGAGTTTAAGAATGTTTGTTTGATTTATCCACCTAAAGTTAAGGATGTAATAACCAACAGACAATATAATTATTATGTGCAACTTTTAACAATTTCACAAGAGGAGATAGAGGATAAATATGTGGAAGAAGGTATAGATCTTTCTAATTTATTAAATCCGTTTGAGTATGTGTTAAATTTAGCATATAACAGTCCAGAGATGAGGATGTTGGTAGAAGAAGCCTTTTATTTCTTCACTCATGAAAAAGTTCATTTCATTTTTGAAGAGAAAAAGATTTTATTTGGTGAGTTGACTACGATAGAGGATTTGGATAAGCTGCGCGCCCTGAAAGAAGAAGATTATCTTGATTTTCAGAATTTAGTGCGCGAGTCACTTGGACTAAAAAAAGTTGAAGCACCTAATCCAAATGAAGACCCGCGAGTTAAGGCAATTAAAGCAAAAGCCCGTTATCGTGATAAAATAAAAGCAAAACAAGGAAAAGGTATTAACTTACTAACTTCTATATCATCAATTTGTTGTATGGGAATGGGTTTAAATCCACTTAATATCGGAGAGTTAAGCTATGCTGCGATTTCTTTATTAATAGCTACTTATCAGCAAAAAGAGAAGTATGAAATTGATATTGACAGCGTACTAGCTGGCGCAGATAGCAAAAAGGTTAAACCAGAGTATTGGATTAGAAATATTAAAGATTAATATTAGGAGGCTATACAAATGGCTAGTATTTTAGACAAATATGGCATTAAGGAAGTTGCAGACGTTACTTTCTACCAACTTGATTCTAACGGCAAGCCTGATTATCCTGTTCTTTACTTAGATACACTGAAAGTTTCTACTATTGAGCAGACCGCAGAGCAGACAGAAGCTCGTGGTGGTAAAGGTAACCCGCCGCTGATCATTTGGGATTATGGTAAAGAGATTACTGTTACTCTTGAAGATGCTCTTTTCTCTGCTAAATCTATGGCAATCATGTTTGGTAATGGTAGAACTAAAGGTATTGCTACCTCAAGTATTACTTCTGGACAATCAACAGTTTCTAAGAGACTGATTATGAGAACTGAACAGTTTACAGCTGAGTCAGATGGCACTCTTTCAGCAAATCATTGGAAAGAATCATATGAAGATAATAATGGATATCTTCATACTAAAATTAATCCTAAGGTTTATACTGAAGATGGAGCATTTTTAGGAGATTCTAGCGCTACATTATCAGCTAATACAAAGTATTTTGTTACTTATGACCTTGAAGCTACACAAGAGAGTGCGGTTATTGAAATTAGTGCTAGTACTTTCCCAGGAACATATTATGTAACTGGTGATACATATGCTCGTTCTGAAGCTTCTGGACAGGATGAATTCTTCCAGTTCATTATTCCGAAGGCTAAGATGCAGGCTGAAAACACTATCACTCTTGAAGCTGAAGGTGATCCTTCTGTATTCAATATGAGTCTTCGTGTAATGCGTCCGGCTGATGGTATTATGATGAAGCTTGTTAAATATGATCTCGTTGGAGACGATAAAGCTGGTGAAGGAGCAACATCTACAATTGCTCATAACCATGGACTTAATGAGACAAAAGCAAGTAAGGAAGACGAGGAAGACGGCGAATAATAATAACTTTTACGAAAAGGGGGCAGGAGGTTTTCCTGCCTCTTTTTTATATTAAGGAGGCATAATGGAATCTAACTTTTCATTCAAAGACTTCGAGAAAGTGCGAATAAAAGCTACTTATGATATGGAGGTTGGAAATAGAAAAATTTCTAAAGGTGAAACCATCGTAGTTTTTGATAGAATTCAAATAGCGGGCTTAAATAATGTAACAAAATACGTTACGGCGCATGGTGGTTATGAGGATAGAGATCGAGTCTTTTGGGAGACGCAAAAAGAAGAAAAATTGACCTTCGCGCAAGGTGTTTTTACAAAAGAACAATTTGCACTTCTAACCAATTCTTTTATGATTACAAAAGATAGTAATTCAAATGTAAAGATAACCAATAGGGAAGAATTGGAAAGTGATGAAGAAGGTAAAATTACTTTGTCTCATGTGCCGGAAGAAAATCTTTTTGTGTATGATGCGCGCACCTATGAAAAAATTACGGATTATGAACTTGAAGATAATATAATTACTATTTCTGAACCTTTCAAAGAAGTAATTATTGATTATATATATACTTATAATAATAGTATAAACACTTACCAATTAGGACGAAACTTAATAAATGGTTTCGTATCACTTGAAGGTAGAACGCGAGTAAAGGATGATACAACTGGACACGTTGTAACTGGAATTTTAAAAATTCCACGTTTAAAGTTAATGTCTAACTTATCTATAAGGCTGGGTAAAAATGCAGTACCAATGGTAGGGACGTTTACAGGAACTGCAACTCCAGTTGGGTCAAGGGGAAGCACTTATATTACGGAGTTCTGTATTTTAAGTGATGATATTGATAGTGACTTATAATAAGGTCGGCATTAACTTTTAAAGTTAATGTCGATTTTTATTTAGGAGGAAAAAGCCGATGGCTGATTCAAGAACAATACAAATTAATTTAAAAGCTGTTTCGGATTTTAGTGATGTTTTAAATAACGCTAAACAAATTCAGAATGCTTTATCGGGATTAAAACTTCCTAAAAATTTAGAAGCACAGTTTCAAAATCTTTTCAGTAATTTAGAGAAGAACGGAAAGAAAGCAGCAGATACATTAACTAACGGTTTTAAAACCAAAGGAGATGTTTCTGGGTTTGAAAAGGCAAGCAATCAAGTCGTTAATGATTGGAAGCGAATTGGACAATTAATTAGTTCAATTGATGTTTCTAAACTTAATTTTTCTGTTGATTCTGGCAAAGCGAAAGAATTATCTAAAGCAATTGAACAAATAAAAACAGTTATTGATTCAATTCAAACAGAAAACCTAACAAAAGTACAGCAGGTTGCTAGTGAACCGCCAAGTAGCGCGAAAGCTTGGAAGGAATTTTTTGAAGCCTTTAAAGAGAATAGATTTGACGATGCCGAAAAAGCTCTTAAACGATTAACCACACAGCTAGATAGAGCTAGAGAAGCCAAGAAGCTCGAAGGAGATAGCGACGAAGCTAAAAGATGGCAAAAGTATGCTAATGGGGTTGAAGTTTATAGCAATGCTTTACAAAATCAAATTGGAAAGACAGGCGCTGCCGCTGAAGCTAATGAAGAGTTAAATAAAAAACTAGAAGAACAAAACAACTTACAAAAACAAGCTAACAAAAATGGAACTCAATTCGTAGAAAATCTGGCTAGCGGAGCAAAAGAAGCTGCCGGAGGAGCCGAACAATTAGTTGGAAGTTTACAGAGGGCCGCAGAGCAATCACAGCATGTAAACTCTGAAATGGACCATTTTAAGAGTAAAATTGCTTATTTCTTTGGCGCGCAAAATGCTGTAAACTTATTCAAAAGGGCATTGCAATCTGCTTTTGCCACTGTAAAAGACCTTGATGCAGTTATGACTGAAACTGCAGTTGTTACCAAGTTTGACGTTGGTGATATGTGGGATCAGTTACCAGAATATACTCAACGTGCTAATGAACTTGGTGTTTCAATTCACAGCGCATATGAGGCTGCTACAATTTACTACCAACAGGGTCTTGAAACGAATCAGGTAATGGAGGTTTCTAATCAAACCTTAAAAATGGCTCGTATCGCAGGACTTGAAGCTGCTGAAGCTACAGACCGTATGACAAACGCACTGCGTGGTTTCAATATGGAAATTAATGAAACTAACGCAGAGAGAATCGCGGACGTATATTCAAAGCTGGCTGCTATTTCTGCTTCAAATGTTGATGAAATTTCAACAGCTATGACAAAGACCGCTTCTCTTGCTTCAAACGCTAATATGGAGTTTGAAACAACCGCAGCATTCCTTGCGCAGATTATTGAAACGACTCGTGAGTCTGCGGAAACCGCTGGTACTGCATTAAAAACGGTTATCGCTAGATTTTCTGAAGTTAAAAAGTTATATAGTACAGGTGAATTGCTTGGCACAGACGAAGAAGGCGAAGTAATTGATGTAAATAAGGTTTCTCAAGCATTAAGAAGTGTTGGAGTTGATTTAAATGAGTATCTGACAGGTATGAAAGGACTTGATGATATTTTCCTTGAATTAGCTTCAAAGTGGGATACCTTAGATCAAGTTCAGCAGAGATATATCGCGACTACTGCAGCCGGTTCTAGACAACAGTCACGTTTCATTGCTATGATGCAGGATTATGGACGTACTCAAGAACTGGTGAGTGCAGCACAAAATGCAAGTGGTGCAGCACAAGAACAGTATGCGAAGACACTTGAATCATTAGAGACTAAGCTGACTAGATTAAAAAATGCTTGGGACGAATTTGTTATGGGAATCGCCAACAGCAATATTATAAAGGGTGCAGTTGACGTATTAACAAATTTTATTACTGCCGTTAATAAATTAACAGGTAGTTTACCAGACGCTCTTAAGGGTGTTTCAAAACTTGCCATTGCTTTTGGCGCTTTCAAAGTAGGTAGGGGTGCATTAAGTAAAGGAGTTAGCAAATTTGGCGCGCTATTCATGAAAGATACTTCTAAAATAGCCGATAAAAGTAGTGCTAATTTTGTTGATAAATTTAAAGGAGGTTTCCAAAAATACTTCGGAGGCTTTAAAAAAGAAGGAACAAACGTTTTTAAAAAGAATGTGTTACCAACGATGGAGTTAAAGGCCTCTGACGTAGAAAAATCAATTAATGAACAGTTAAAAGGGAATGCTGAAGCACAAAAAGCAGCAATGGAAGCCTTTACTTCTGAGGCAAATGGCACTTTAGACTTAAAGGCAAGATATGAAGAAGCTAATAAAGCAGCTCAAGAACATGGTAGTGCATTAAAATCATTAGAGTCACAGTCTATTGATACAGAAAAAGCGCAACAGCAATTTCAGACTAGACTGCAAAATGCTTCTACTGTGGCTATGGGAGTTGGAGCAGCATTTACTGCGCTTGGTGGTATTTTACGAGACACCATTGGTGATGAGGCCTCTGATGCAATGATGACTTTCGGAGGAGTATTAACTGGACTTGGAGCTTTGTTACCTACTCTTGGTTCAGCATTCATGAGTATGGGTGGACAAGCTGCAACAGCAGGAACTATTGCACAGGCTGGTTGGGGCTGGATCGGTTTAGTATTAGCGGCGGTTGCGGCGCTTATCACAGTTGCCATTACAATGGGCAATGAGGGAGATAAAGCACTAGAAAAGATTGAAAAACGTGCAGACAAAGCCGCAGAAGCAACAAAAGAACTGCAAAATGAATATGATAATCTAAAATCTTCGATAGAAGAAATTACTGCTAAAGCGAATTCCCTTGACCAAATGGTAAAAGGCACAACAGCTTGGAAGGAAGCAGTACAGGCATTAAATCTACAGGTTTTAAGTTTAATTGAGGATTTCCCAGAGCTTATCAAATATTTAGAAGTTAGTGATGATGGCATTTTCTCCATCAAGAATGAAGGCTTTGATAAAGTATTAGAGCAAAGACTTGATGAAATTTCTAGAAGCCAATCAGCAGATGCTTATTTAAAGATTTTATCAAATAATAAAAAGGCTGAAAATGAGGCAGGTAAGCTATCTAAAAAGGTTGGAGATTTAAGTGCCTTTGATACTAGCGCGCTTGAAAAAATGTTTAGTGGAAGGATCGGTTCAGAAGATAGAGCCTTTAGTACAGACTTTATGGAAACAATGGCTCAAGCGATGAATGGAACGGAGTCTGCTTTAGTTAAGCTTGAGCAAACGTATGGCGCATCAGAAGACTTATTAAATTATTTAAAAACTGGTCAGGATACCGCTGGAATTACTAGTGATATTGAGCAAGTTTTAGGAATAATGCGCGATTATGGCGAAATTATTGTTAAAAACAATGCAGAAAATCGTACTCAATATGATGTAATAGGTAGCTTAGCTATTGATAATTTAATAAGCACATATGGTGAAGATGTCGTCAATAGCGTACGCGGCTTCCTTGATTCTGGCTCAGTTGAACAAGCCATTGCTGCAGGCGCAGAAAGACAGTATTCAGATTTTAATGAAACTGAAAAGAATGCCTATGAAACTTATTTTAAAGATAAATATGGTGATGACGTTCAGGGATTTGATAGCAATGGTAAAGTAAGAGGCCTAGATTTGACAGCAGAAGAGGCTATGGCTGAATATCAGGCTAGCCAAGTGCCAGAGCTGTTAGAAGAAGTAACAAATGGATTATTAAGTGCTTTAGAAAAAGTTCCGTCTATAGGAGAAGATTTTGGTAAGATTTTTTCTGGTGAACAGAAAGGTTTGACAAAATCTCAATATGACACTTTAAGTGCTGAAGGTGGTATCTCACAACTTGTTAATAGTATTTTAGAGAACAGTGGATACGAAGAAGGTTCAGATGGCTATGAATTATTAGAACAAATTTTAACATCTGAATTAAGTGTGCAGGTTGTAAATGCAGAAGAAGTCTTTAAAAATAATGAATATAATCCTTTCGTAAACAAAGGAGCTTCTGCTGAGGCTGTACGAGCAGATCAAAGAGCAACAGAAGCGGTAAGAAATGGTTCTGATTCAAAAGCATTTGGTAGTTATTTAGTTGAAAGAAGGAAATTACTATCTGTTTTAGATGAAGAAGAAACACAAGTCTTTGGCGAAATTTTAGCAGATATTACTGATTTTTCAGATAAAAGTCAGATAGAAAATATCCCTGATGCATTTGAAGCAGCTGGTATTAGCACTGAACATTTTAGTAATGAATTAGATGTTTTTGTTAAAACTCTTATTAATGGTGCGAACGCGATTGAAAAAGCAAACGCAGCTCAGTCTTTAAGTAGAACCGCTAATGCAAAAAATGTAATTGATTCCTTAAAAGGAGAAGATGCTAGTAGAAATATCTCAGAAGAAGATTACAATGCAATATCTGAATTCTTATCAGAAGAAGAAAAAGGAAACTTTTATAAAAACCTAGATGATAGTTATACTTATTTAGGTAATTCTATGAACGACTTGGTAAATGTAGTATCTGCTAATACCGAGGCTTTAATTGCTGACACTAAAGCTTATTTAGATGATCAAATAGCTGGTGCGGAAGGTGTTGAAAAAACTTTAAAATATAACAACCTTAATGCAGGGGATTCAGATAACTGGTCACAACAGCAAAAACAAGATTTCCTTAGTGAGTTTATTGCCGGCGCGGATAGAAGTACTATAGAAGGTCTTGGTATAGAAGGCCTTAGTAAAGACACTTCAGCATACTCATTAGACAATGATACTTTGAATAGCTTCGTAGATGCTTTAATTAATATTTTTAATAATAAAGACGTTAATATAGCAGAACGTGAGAATCTCACACAAAATATGGGTGAAAGCCTCAGCGCCGATCAGGTTGCTGCACAAGGCGGAAGTGACTCTGCCGTTAGGATGGCAACAGTAGAAGAGGCTAATGCTTTCGGTTTGGACCCGGATGAAATTATTGCTTCTAGTAATGCCTTACAAGAGCTAAATAAGAATCTAAAAGAAGACCAGGCAATGGCGGACCGAATAGCTCTTGATAATGCTCGTATGAATGCTTCTTTAAAGACTCTTTCTGATAATTGGGAAGACTGGAAGTCTGAACTACAAAGCACAAATAAAGGAACTGCGGCTTATAACAGTACAGTACAATCTGTTCAAAAAGCTATTCAAGGACTAACTGGTTCAACTAAACAGGTTTCAAAGAGTTTTGCTACAAGCAAGAAGGCTATGGATCTTTTAGAGCGTGCTGCCAATGATGACAAAGAAGCAATTGCAGAATTAAGAAAAGAAGCTGCAAGAGATATAATTATGCATATGGGATTAGACCCTGATGCAGAAAAAAAGGTACTTGGTGAAGTAAATAATATTTTAGATTCTGCTGAATATGAAGACTTAGAAATTGGAGCAAACTTAGAAACTACTTCATTTTACACTGCTTTACAAGGATTGCTTGATGCTGGTGCAGTGACAGCGGACCAAATGAATGCGATTCTTGAAACAATTGGTTTTGAACCGACTGTTGAATATGAAGAGGTAAAAGTTGATAGTATCAACCAAACTAAACAAACCGCTGAAGTTATTGGTGCCGATGGAGAAAAGAAAACAGTTCATTTAACAAATGATATGGAAGTTGGAGGTACAATTTCTATTCCTCGTATTGGAAATAGTAAATTTAAAGGTTCTCCAGCTGCAACAATTTCTCCAAATAGTGCTGGCGGCTCCGGAGGCGGAGGCGGCGGAGGCGGCGGCGGAGGAGAAAAAGAAGATCATTGGGATAACCCATATGATGAACTTTATAACCTCACCGAAAAAATTAATGAAAACCTCCGCAAGCGTGAAGACCTAGAAAGAAGGTACCAAAAACTCGTAGACGGAAGCAATCGAAATGTAAGAGATGTTAATAAAAATTATAATAAGCAAATTAAAAATCTTCAAAAACAGCGTTCCCTTCTGGAAAAAATGCAAGCCGGACGAAAGAAACAATTAAAGAATGTTAAAAATGAAAAATTTAGAAATGACGACGGAAAACTTGTTTCTTTCAAAGACGCTGGTGTTACAAAATATGCTAGCTATAATGCAAAAACAGGGCTTTTACAAATTGATTGGAAGGGTCTTGAAAAATTAGAAAGAAGCAAAAAGCCAGAAGATGCTGCAAAAGGTAAGGCCGCGGAAGCTTATATTTCTCGCCTAGAAGAACTCCAAGAACAACTTGAGGGCATTAGAGATCAGATTTGGGACGTTGAAGACAAACAAACAGAATTAAATCAACAGCGTCGTGACGCCGCAAAGGATATGGAGCAACGCATCTATGATTCTTATGTTGCATTAAGAGAATCTGAAATTGAAGCTTATCAGACAATTTGCGAAGCTATTGATAATGCAAATCAAAAAGCAATTGATAACTTAAACGATAGAGTTTCACAGATGCGCCAAGACCGTCAGAACGAGCGCACAGAACAAGAAATTGCTGATAAAGAAAACAGACTTGCTTATCTAAAGAGAGATACTTCCGGCGCGTATGCAGTTGAAATTCAAAAACTTGAAAAAGAGCTTGAAGATGCAAGAGAAAATTATACCGATACTTTAATCGACCAAGCC
>Ga0247610_10004906_pt1 | contig 14184 bp, 18 predicted proteins | sample 174DNAGHGhighgp2_FD_193483 | JGI IMG/M metagenome (GOLD analysis project Ga0247610, IMG submission 193483) | Sheep rumen microbial communities from Palmerston North, Manawatu-Wanganui, New Zealand - 1742 DNA GHGhigh gp2 | ecosystem: Host-associated > Mammals > Digestive system > Stomach > Rumen... | reverse complement strand
CGTGAGACAGTTCGGTCCCTATCTGCCGTGGGTGTAGGATACTTGAGAGGATTTGTCCTTAGTACGAGAGGACCGGGATGAACATACCTCTGGTGTACCAGTTGTAACGCCAGTTGCAGCGCTGGGTGGCTAAGTATGGAAGGGATAACCGCTGAATGCATCTAAGCGGGAAACCCACCTCAAAACAAGGTATCCCCATTAAGATCGTGGTAGACGACCACGTTGATAGGTCAGGTGTGTAAGCACAGTAATGTGTTTAGCTAACTGATACTAATAATCTGATTGGCTTGATAACTTAACGTATAAATAATTTGCTAAACGAAATATGGCAAATACTTCAGTTTTTTTTAGAACAGTAATTAGATGAGCTGGTGATAATAGCGAAAGTGTCCCACCCGATCCCATTCCGAACTCGGCCGTTAAACCTTTCATCGCCCATGGTACTTCGTCTTAAGGCGCGGGAGAGTAGGTAGTTGCCAGTTCTTCTAATTACTGTTCTTAAAAATTCCCTTTCTCCTCCTCCTTAAAACCCCGGCCCTCAAAAGCCGGGGTTTTGCTGTGTAAACAGTTGACGTCAAAGAATTAGTATAAGCTAATTAAAATGCTATAGAATAATGCTAATCCTAGTCCTGCAAGAAAGCCAGTAAGAATACGTCGCACATTTGTACTTTGTTTATGAAATTTATATTGTAAGGTTCCATCTATATAACAAGGTAAAATCAACAAAAAAACAAGAAGCAAAGAGTGTTGAATTATGATTATTTTTTGATGCAGTAAAAAAAATCCAAACAGAAAACCTAATATTATAAAACAACACCGATAACATAATGGAAAGCAAAAGTTTCCAATGTGAAAAGTTGTATCCTCTCTTAAATTACAAAGAGGACATTTTCCTAAAAAATACCAATGCTTCATTTATAAATCATCCAGTATTTTTTGTCTTTTAGTATTATATTCTGCTTCAGATATTAACCTCTTATCCTTGAGATTCTCTAGTTTTTTAAGACGTGCAGAAACATTTTTCGTGTTATCTGCAACAGTGGTTCCTTGATTTGAATCTCTTTGACTGATTATTGCCTTTATACTGGCATTAACATTTCTGGCAAAATTATCGGCATTTTTACAATTTTTATCATTTTCAAATTGAATCTCCGCAGGTCTAATAATTAGATAAAATGTAAACTTAGGATGTTCCAAATTGTTACGATAAATAATAACTTGATATGTACTAATTTTTTTATTAGCTGTTACAGCTCCAACAATTGCCCCAGATCCTCCAGCTAAAATGCCGCCGGCAATCGCACGACCAATTCCCCCTGTTACCTCATCGTTTATAATTATTTCACAACCTGTAATTTCATCAAAAGGGATAGGTATGTAATCATCAGTAGAACCTGATACTAATATTTTGCGTTTTTTCTCATCAACCACATATTCAGCAAAATATGCCCCATCCAATCGGCTGTATGTATATCTTCGCGCAGACAATAATTTATGTTCTCTTAAGTAAGTATTTCTCCTTTCGTTACTTAAATTTGTTCTTATTTTCATTTTTTGTGCCTTTTTTTGTTTTTTCCGCTGTTCCATACAGCAACTTATGACAGGAAGTGCAACCATAATTAGTCCGAAAATAGAAGCTGCTGCATCACTACTCATGCCCCATCTCCTTATAGCAATATTTTTATAGATTCTTGTGCCATATTAAAATATACATTAGGCGAGTCTTTTATAGGTTTACATTCAAAACCAGCTAAAAGTGCAGCAGTGATTAAGTCACCATTAGAAATAGATATGTCACCAAATTCTTGAGATTTAAAATTTTTCTCACAAACATGCTTAATGTTATAACTGCTTATATCACGGATAGTTAGAGTCTTCTTAATCTTCTTTTGTAGAAGTTCTGACAGTGCCACAATGAAATCGCATCTATCTACAAGGTATTGCCTATTTTCTAACATTTTGTTATAAATAACTTCAGAGGATTTATCTTTCAGAGGTTGTATATTATAGCGTATTCCTTCTCTATTTAACTCAGGATATAAAATTAAAATACTTAATACTTTTTCAAGGTTAGAATTAGGTTTCTTCATCTTCTGTTCTCCTATCATATCAGTTATATATAAAAAAAAGCCGCTTGATGAAAGCGACTGGAAGTTGGAAACTACTTGATTCAAACGTAGTGCGACATATTGACTGAATAGCGTATTTTGCCGCCTTCCAGTCACAGCCGGAAAGCGTGCAAAATTTAACGTCTTTGCATTAGACGTGAATCAAAGAGGTTTCCACACCTCAGACAGGTTATCATCCTATCCGAAAACAAGGTTAGGTTTAAAATATGAAAAAGTCAAAAGAAAAGTGTAAAAATATAAAAGTAACCGCGCCGATTCGGGCAAAATTTCATTTTTTAGCAAAAAATATCGTAAATTAAGAATATTTTTTTATAAAAATATTCTTAAAATGGAAAAAATTATTGAAAAAATATTTTTATAGTGTAATATTTAAACTGCAAAAAGATAGTTTAACAAATTGTTTTTGTGCAAAAAATGAATAAAAGTTTACTTTAAGTTAAGTAAAATTTAAAAATAAAAAAATAATTGCATTTTAAAAATATTGTATCTATCTTATATACAAAAGTATATATTTTAACATTTGTATATAGGGTGGTGTATCATGTCAGAAACACAAAATATCATAAAACAAATTGAAAACGCTTATAGAAGTATTTGTAACGAATGCGAGGAAATAATATATTATCCGCCACAAGAATATCGCGAAAGCAGTGTTCGCATTATTAACGCATCAACAATATTATATAACGAAGCGTTGCGCTTATTTAGAGATAATTCTGAACAAGGAGCTAAAACAAAACTCTCTTTGAGCCAAATTGGAGAGGTAATGCAGAAAACACGTATCATCATGCAAAAAACAACCATCATAGGGCAAAAGGAAAAAGAAATAGAGCAAATTTTTCAGAACGTGAAATTAAATCCGCACAAATTTTTAATCTTAGATGAGTGGAACGGGGAGTTCATAGAGAACTTGAATATCTAAGGTGTTGCTATAAAAAAATCGCTGAATTATTGGTAAATATTTTTGTGAAAATGCAAAAAGTGCTGATTTTTAGGCGTTTTTCAGCGGTTTTCTTGTTTATAACGTTGATTTTTGTTTGAAATAAAAATAAAAATTTCTTCAAATCTTAAGTACGAACGTATAGTTCGTGTGGTTTTAATTTTTTTAGAGGAGTCCTCCAGTGAATAAAAATGAACTCATTTCTAGCATGGCTAGTTCCGCTGGTCTTACAAAGGCTGATGCAAGTAAGGCTTTAGACGCATTTATTTCTTCTGTTACATACGCTTTGAAGAAAGGTAACGAAGTTCGCTTGGTTGGTTTTGGTACATTTGCTGTTGCAAAGCGTGCTGCTACTACCGGTCGTAATCCGCGCACCGGCGAAACAATCAAAATCAAAGCTCGTAAACAGGCTAAGTTTAAAGCAGGTAAAACTCTTCAAGATTCTGTAAACTAAGTCTTATAGAGTAAAAAAAATTAAGCAGGCTCTCTGTCGGGGCCTGTTTTTTTGTGGAATCTTGGGGTGTTGCAAAAATATCCAAAAATTTTAAATTTTTTGCTTGCATTCTAAAAAAATATCTTATATAAACTCATCTGTTAATGAGATGGGCGTTTAGCTCAGCTGGTTAGAGCATCTCGTTTACACCGAGAGGGTCGGGAGTTCGAATCCCTCAACGCCCACCAATAAAAAGGCCACCTGCAAAGGTGGTTTTTTTATTGGTTTATGTGGCGGTTGGGATTTGAACTCCCGAGAAGGGAGTTTGAAACTTCTCTTAGTGTTGCAAGAATTTTTTTTCGTAGCAACACTTAGTTGTTCGCACAAGTAGCGGACAAAGTCCGCGTAGCGGTGCACTACCAGCGCCTTTTTTAATTTGCTAAAGGAATAATATTGATAACAGGTTCCTCATAAGGGTGAATAGCTTTAATGGCCGAAATTGTCTTCTCTAAATTTTCTCGTTTACAATAAGTTTCAACTTTAAATTCGGAAGCTTGGCTAATCTCATTTTCTTTGCCCAAATATGGGTGCGTTCCAAGCAAAGGACGCCAACAACCAGTAATAGGGTAATACGATAGACATGAATCATAGTTTCCTATATGTCCGGCATCAGCTTCTTGCAGTGCTTTTTGCAGCAAAGAAAAATGTGTCTCTGGAATAAAAATTTCCAATTTAAAATATCTGATATCCTGTGCGCCACGTATTTCCATAATCTTATTCCCCCTTTTAATATAGAAACATATATCACTGTCATTTATTTTTAACAAGACATTTTGTTTGCATTTTTTTTTAATCCGGTTACAATGCAGATACTATGAAGAAGGTTAGCACAAAAGATAAAATTATTGAGGCGGCAATTCACGAATTTGCCATCAAAGGTTATGAACAGGCAACAACCCGAGATATTTTGGAACAGGCGGGTGCAAATGTTGCCGCTATAAACTATTATTTTAAAGGCAAACAGGGGCTCTACGTTGAAATTTTGCTCCATATTGTTGATATTGTGCGCGAACAGTTTAAAGATATCTATCCGCAATATCTACTCTTAAAAGCGACGATGCCTAACCCTAAAAAAAGTCAGGAAATGCTGAAAATCTGCATCAGAAAATTTGTAGAGCTAATCTGCTCGGATAAATTCTCGGTTGATTTAGGGATGATTTATATTCACGAATACACGCAGGCTTCACCATACTTTGAGACACTTTCCAAAGGTTTGAATGATATCTATTTTCCGATAGCTACGAATTTGATAAGAGATGCTGGTGATGGTGCATTTACCGAAAAAGAAGCAAATCTGCAAACAGTTATGTTGTTTTCGCAAATTTTTAGCGTTTTGACCAGAAAAGAAGTTATTTTAAAAACAATGGGATGGCAAGATTATACCAAAGAAGCCATCAATGAAATTTTATCCATAATTTATCGCAACGTCGGTGTGAAATAAATTTAAATGAATCCAAGCATTTAAATTAAAGAAAATCATTTTAAAACAAAAAATTAAAGCAAGCGCTTGATTTATTTTTTTTTGTATGTTAGAGAAAAGCCAATGGACTAACTTTTAAGGACTAATAATGAAAAAAATACTCTTAACAATTGCCGCTGTATTGGTTGCTTCTAATGCTTATGCCGGCGGTTTCCAACTTTCAGAATATTCTTTAACACAATTAGGTCGTGCGTTTGCCGGTTACGGTATTGTCGGAGATGACTACTCTATGATAGCCTATAACCCTGCCGGTATGTGCTTGAGAGATACCGGTGTGCAAACCGGTGTAACAATGGTTGCCTTGAACTCTAAAGTAGAAGGTAGCGTTAGTAATGGTACAAGCGGAAAAGTCGGTAAACTTCAGGACCACCCATTGGTACCGCATTTCTTCGGACAATACAAAGTTAATGAAAAACTGCGTGTTGGTGCCGGTGCATACACGCCCTATGCTTTTGCAACAAACTACAGCAAATATTGGTATGGTCGTTCCCACGCTATTAAGTCTGAAATTACGGCGATAGATTACGAAATAGCTGCCAGTTATGACTTAACACCGAAATTTAGTATTGGTGCCGGTATTATTGCCGAAACAGTCAGTGCTGAATTAACAAACGCGGTTGATGGTGTTGCAGCGGCCGGATACAACTCTAAGTCAAAAGTTGAAGGCGATTCCTATACCACGGCTTACAGTTTAGGTGCTATATATAAACTTGGTGAAGATACACGTTTCGGTTTATCTTATCACTCTCAAGCTGTACACCAAATTCGCGGTTCTCACCATGTTACATCACAAGTACCGTTACCCGGAGCGATAGGGACAGAAATATATAGCCATGCCGGAACAAAATTAACATTGCCGGAATATTATACCTTATCCGCATATCATAAAATTAACGACTTTGGTCTTTCAGCTTCTGTAAAGTGGACGAGATGGAGTAAGTTCAAAACATTGGATATCTGGTCCAGCTCTAACCCTTATGGTATTAAGGCGAGTACAGGTGCAATTGATGAAGACTGGAAGGATACATGGATGTTCTCTTTAGGTACGGATTATTACTATGATGATAAGTGGACATTCCGTGCCGGTATATCCTTTGACCAAGCCGGTGTAACCAGTCCGAAACATCGTACTGCCCGCGTTCCGGATTCTGATAGATGGATTGTGGGTGTTGGTGCCAGCTATAAGATTAACGATCACATGCAAGTTGATGCCGGATACTCTCATGTTTTCATGAAAGCAGCTGAATCTCATAATGCATTACCGAATAATGGTAGCACATTGGATGCAAAATACAATTCCAGTATCAATATGGTTGGTTTTTCCTTCCAGTATAATTTCTAAAATAAGAAAGCCTGCGAACAACATACGTTCGCAGGCTTAATTTTTCAGAAGAAGTTTTACATTCCCAGAGCTTTCATTGCAGCACGTTCCGCATGAATGCGTGTTGTATCAAACACGGGCAACTTAACATCTTTTTGCTGAATAAGCATTCCGATTTCCGTACAGCCGAGAACAATACCTTCCGCACCGTTAACCTGCAAGCGCTCAATAATTCTCAAAAATTTCTGCTTGGCGGCAGGAGAAACAACACCTTTGCAAAGTTCATTGAAAATAACGTCATTGACAATTTCAATATCTATTGCATCAGGAATAATCGTTTCAATGCCGGCTTTAGCTAACTTCTTTTTGTAGAAGTCCTGCGTCATGGTGTACTTTGTACCGAGCAAACCCACCTTTTTAATGTGGTGGTAATTAAGCTCATTAGCCGTTACATCCGCAATATGCAAAAGCGGAATACTAAGATAGTTACACATCTGACGAGCAACTTTGTGCATGGTGTTTGTGCAGAGTACGATAAAATCTGCACCGGCTTGTTGCAAAACACGAGCCGCACAACCAAGTGTATTACCGGCATCAACCCAGTTGTCCTCAGATTGGTAACGTTCAATTTCAGCAAAATCTACACTGTAAAGAATAATCTTTGCAGAATGAAATCCGCCCAACTCTTTGTTGATTGTTTCGTTGATAATCTGATAATACGGAACAGTGCTTTCCCAGCTCATGCCCCCAATCAGACCGATCGTTTTAATTGTTTTTTCCATAAAAATTTTAAGTTAAAAAAATATTATAATTGTAAAATTTGGGAAATAGTATAAGAATAAAGCATGTTAGAGTCAATAGAGTTTCTTACATAAAATAAGGCAAAAGATGTTTTATACCGATTACAACTCGCAGTTTGGAAGGTTATTACTGGCAAGTGACGGTAAAAATCTGACAGGGCTTTGGTTTGAAGGGCAAAAATATTATGCAGATACCTTATCAAACACCGCAATAAAGAAAGATGACTTACCAATATTTGCCCAAGTAAAAAAATGGCTTAATGCCTATTTTGCCGGTGAGCATATAACTATAACGAACATACCACTAATGCCTCAAGGGAGTAATTTCCGCCAAAAGGTATGGAAAATATTATGCGATATACCTTATGGTAAAGTTATAACCTATGGTGATATTGCAAAAAGGATAGGTGGTAGGATATCCGCACAAGCAGTTGGCAGCGCCGTTAGTCATAATCCGATTTCAATTATTATTCCTTGTCATCGTGTCGTTGGTGCAAAGGGCAAGTTAACCGGGTATGCTGCCGGAATTTCTACTAAAGAAAAACTGCTTAAGCTTGAAGGGATTATTGCTCAATAAGAATTTTACCATCAATATCATTAAAACTGTGCGGCTGAGGTTGGCTTTCTATACCACCGAAAGGCATTTGTGCAACAAATTCCCAGTTTTTCGGAACATTAAAAGCCGTCTTCACGCAATCATCAACCAGTGGGTTGTAATGTTGCATGGAAGCACCGATATTTTTGTCTGACAAGGCGCTCCAAATCATAAACTGCAAAATAGCATTACTTTGATGTGACCAATTTTTGAAATTATCGGCATAAAGTGGCATTTTCTTTTCAAGCTCTTTAACAATATTGCTATCATCAAAAAACAAGATAGTCCCATAGCCTTTAGCAAAAGAGGCAATACGTTTTTTTATGTCTTCGGTTTTATCCTTAGGCGCCGTTTTAAGCAATTTATCCTCAACCAAAGACCAAAAATAAAGGTGTTTTTGATTGTAAAGCAACATCAAACGGGCACTTTGTGTATTAAAAGAACTCGGATACAGCTCCATACATTTTTTTATAAGCGCCTCAAGTTCACTGTTTTTCAGCGAGATTTTATCGTTAATATCATAAAAACTATGACGTTTATTCATAAGTTCTAAAATATCAGGCATGGTAAATCCTCCGAATAAAAAAGCCGGAAACTAAGTCCGGCTCAAATTACAAAATTTATGTAAGATTATCTTCTGTCGCCCATGATTCTAAGTAATGCCATAAACATATTGATAAAATCAAGATACAGAGATAAAGCACCGGAAATTGCAACACGGGAAGATAATTCCTCATGGTAACCGCCGGCGAAATATAAAGATTTTAATTTTTGCGTATCATAAGCGGTCAATCCGGCAAAGATAAACACTGTCAAATAAGAAAGAGCATAATCCAAACCGGTACTTTTCAAAAAGATATTAACGATTGAGGCAATAATCAACCCGATAACACCCATAATTAAGAAACTGCCCCAAGCAGTCATATCCTTCTTGGTTGTATAACCGTAAATGCTTAAACCGCCGAAAGTTGCCGCTGTGATTAAGAAAACCCGCGCAATACTGGTACCGGTATAAGCCAAGAAAATCGGCGCCAAAGAAATTCCCATAACGGCGGAATAACCCCAAAACATAGCTTGTACTTGTTTCAAAGTACCTCTTTGTAACACCCAACCGAAAGAAAAAATCATAATCAGCGGAGCAAGTAATGCCAACCACCCGAGAGCAGAATAGCCGTGCGGTGTAAAAAATAACTTTAATATTGCCGTATTGCTGACAACCAACCAAGCCACAGCAGCCGTTGCTACCAAACCACCAGCCATATAGTTATAAATTTTCAGCATATAGTTGCGTAATTCCTCATCAACAATTTCGCTGTTGCTATAAGAGACGACTTTTTCATTTTCTAACATTGTTGAGTTTCCCCTTCTTCAAAAATTAATCTATTAACTAATATAGGAACAACTCCTATAAAAATCAATATGAATTTTAGATTTGCTGACTTAGTTCAAAGAAACGCCAATGATTGCACCAATACCTAAAATAAGCGCAATCAGTTTTTGCGGGGTAAATTTATCCGTTTTAAACAAGACCGAGAGTAAGAAAATCATAAAAACACCCATCTGCCGAATAGCCATAATGATTGTCGGTGTATCGTTGATATAACTAAACGTTTCCAATACATAAAACAATGCTTCTAAAATGCCGACAACAATCGCTAAAAAATAAAAATTATTCCACCACTTCGGCGAGGATTTATCTTTCTTCGTCTTATCTTTGCCTTTAAGCGAAAGCCATGCAAAGTATGGAAGCGCAAAAGCATAATAACCGAGATTTACCGTAATTTCATTTGCTCCTAAATCTGCAGAAATTTTAATAATATACGGTGCGGTAAAATACATCAATTCCGTACCGATTGTGAGCGCAATACCAATCGGTTTAATTGTCTTAAATGACGCGGCTTGTTCTTTCATGGCATTTGTCATAAACAGCGCAACGGCAAATATAAACAAAGACAGCATGGCTACAAAATAAAGCGAAAGTGTCACATAACCCAAAATGCAGTCCACAATCAACGTTAAGAACAGACCGCCACTTTGAACCAAACTGATGAGTGCAATCGGCGTATATTTTAATGCTTTTAAGAAACAAATATAGCCAAGTAAAATCAATATACCGTGAAGTGCAACATAAGGAAGCGCGGCAAAAGTGCAGGTAATACCGGTAAATGCCCCGATTATCAGTTGCCCGATAAAAGCAATAAAGGTAAGCAAGAATACTGTTTTATGAATATTATAACGGCTGACTGCATAATCTAAAGTCGCATCGGAAACTGAATCAAATACGGTCGCCATAACGGCACTAAAACGATAATTTAACATTTAACGACCTTTCATATCATCTTCAATTTTTTTAAATTTCGTATGGTCAACCTTCTTACCATTGTTACCTTCCTCTCTTAAAATCGCTGTAATCAGGCATATTGTGCTAACAAATCTTTCCAAACTTGAGGTGCGTTAATCTCATCAAAATAGGTTTTCAAAAAATTGAAAATGGTTTGATGTTTTTTTTCAATAAACCGTCGCCCAGGCTCGGTTAAAGCCAAGTCACGCAAGCGAAACAATTTATCAAAAAAGTGATTTACAATCGGGCAAAACTTTATTTGCTTATATTTTTCGGCATCCATTTCTGTCGGCAAAAAATCCGGATCAAAAAACGGTTCTTTTCCGCCCGAACGGTGGGCGCGGTATTCAATACAACGAATAATGCCTATTAAACCGGAGGCATCGGCCATATCCGCATCAGAAACAATTTTTCCCTCAATACAATCCGGCACAATTCCGCTCAAACGCTTACTGTAGCCGATTGTTTTAACAATTTTGAGACAGTTATCGATAAAATCGGCATCAAATCCTGAATTGGCTAAAATGCGGCGAGTGTTTGTTAATAAACGCGCAGATTCTTCTCCGAATATTTTATAATCATCACAATCGTGCAACAAAGCGGCGGCGGCAACCAAATCGCGATTGGCTTGAGGAAGCTCATCACAAAAATTCATGGCATTTTCATAAACGCGAAAGACATGTTTATCATCGTGGCCGCTGGAATCATTGCACAGTAATTCAGAAACAGCTTGTTTTATGTATTCAATACCGGTCATATAAAAATCTCCTTTGAGGATTATTTTTGCAAAAAATCTTCGAATCTGATGTGCGCTATTCTGTTATCAGCACGGCTCAGGCAGAATAGGAATATCTTGAATATCCAATTCCGGATAGCCCTCAGATTTGAGCAGTTCACACATTTGGTCTTTTGTGTAATATGACGGCTCAGTTTGTTTATAGTGCGGCTTGCGGAAGTTGTTAGCAACATTCGTCCCGTTAATAATCTGCAGACCACCCATGCCGTCAATACACATCATACGGTAGTGATACGGCACAAGGCGGTGGTTGCCACAATCCATCACGTTTTTACCCTCGGTCGAGAAATAAGCCAAGCCCATAGAATTCGAGATAAACAGCGAATCATTGGTCTGAAACTCATCTTCGCCGATGTGGGCGAGTTTGCGCATTTTAGGTATTGAAAACGCTACGTCGTCATACAGAGGATTGTTGCTGTCCACAATGTCTTTGAGTTTGCCGACAAAATCTGCAGGCATTGCATCATCATTGTCAATGCGGAAAGTCATAATGCGCTGTCTCTGGAACTCTTCCGGCAGTATCAGTTTTGCGCCATCAATAAAGATGTTTTTCATAAACGGATATTCTCTTTCAAGCTCAGCAAAGATAGCTTTTTTATCTTCCGGCATTGCCGCGGAATGGTACACCAAAAGCACGAAATCCTTACAAGTCTGTCCGGCAAAGCTTTTGAGCGTGATGCCCTTAAACATTGACAAACGCTCTGAAAAATACGGGTCTTCAAACACTTTGTGCTTAACATCAGGTCTATCTGGGAAAGCAAATGATGCCGCCACCGAATAACGAACCATACCTATGATAGAAACCATATTGAATACTCCTTTTTATTCCTTTAACACCTCTAAAACCTCGTCAACATGGCCGGGGACTTTTACTTTCCGCCATTCTTTAATGATTTTACCTTTTTCATCTAAGATAAAAGTTGAGCGTTCAATCCCCATATATTTGCGCCCGTACATGGATTTTTCTTTCCAAACACCGTATTTAAAGGAAAGCTCATGTTCCACATCAGCTACCAGCGTGAAATTAAGGTTTTGTTTCTGCTGAAATTTTTGATGGCTTGCGATGCTGTCCGGACTAACACCGATAACATCGGCATAAGCCATTAAGCGGTTTATATTATCTCTGAAATCACAAGCTTCTTTAGTACACCCCGAAGTATTATCTTTCGGGTAAAAATATAACACTGTTCTATGACCGATTAAATCTTTTTCGCTAAAGGTTATCTCTTTGCCGTCTTTATCTATTGCGTCCAAAACCATTTTTATCTCCTGCCAATAATGTTTTTAATGATTATACAAAGCAAAGAATAAATTTAAAGTAAAAAATCCCTCGTGGCGGTTAAGCGACGGGGGAGTTTTTAATAAGTAAAGCTAAGATTGTACTAGATTATTCCTTATGTGAATGAAAAGATATATTCCACATAGAACCAATCCAACTGCCAATAGCGCGTTATATGGTTTATCAACCAAAGCCAATAGGTACATCACCTGACTATGGGAACAAAATCCCAGTTGTTCTGAGATTGCCACAACACTACCGATCATAAGACCGAACAATACTATAGCCACACAGACATATACGCAAAGCAAACTAAAAGACTGCAATTTGGAATCGCCTTTATATGTGTCTTGAACAAGCATTTTAATCGCATATGTTACAGCCACGATGCCTCCAATTGAGCACGCAAAAACTAAAATTGCGCAAATAAAAATAGATATGTCCATACGCATTTGCATTTAAGATTGACTACATCTGTAATAAGGACTACTCTTGAAAGAGCGTAATCTCTTCGGCTCTTCAACAGAAAAGCCCATGGCTTCCACTTCTTTTGCCGTGTAAGCTTTTTTGCCTTGCGGCATTTTACAGTTTTTTTCCATACGCTTTTAGGTTTTAGTGTCTTTACCACACTGGTAAATAAGCTCATCCACATATTCAATCAGACTTATAGTTTTTATCTGTTTTGATACAGGAATGCGCTCAATAGCAGATGTACAAAAGAATTTACCGTTTATATTGACCGTAACAATTGCCTCATCACCATCTGGAATTTCTGATGGTGCGATACTGTCTAATAACGAATCATCCCAAAAACACCGCAGAATTAAAGGCTCAGAAATATCTTCAGCCTTTTTGTTCTCTATTTGCACTGATTTAAGAGATAATTTCAGCAGATTGTGACGTTTATTGTAGCCAACAACCACTCCTCTAAGTTTAATCTTTTCCATACTTTAATTATGTTTTAGAGTTTAACAATCATTCGCATCAGAACGGCAAGTCGTCATCGGCGTATTCCGGCTCAACGTAATCGGCAGGTGCTTCTTTGGCAAAGCGGATAATTCCGTGCCGACAGAATTTGTCGCGACAATCCAGTCTGAAAGAATATCTGAAAATATAGACTTCCAAACCCCACAGATCTTGTCTGCCGGTAACGATTGTGTATTCCCTAATCGGAACATCAACCTTCTTGTCACGACACATGCAAACCAGCTCGCAGTCTTCATTGTCATCAGGCTTTACTCTGAAGTACTCTTCATAGTCATCATGCTTTAAGCACATTCTGGCCGTATGATACCCCGGCAAAGTTTCCAAAAACTCTTTTTCCTTTTCTGAAAACGTGCCGATAGTTTCAAATGCCGCCTCCAATTTCTGATTACCATGAAGCATGTTAGTTTTGCTAAACGGGAGGAATTTATCGTGGCGATAATATTCCAGCTCCATGAGAATGTCGTACCAAGACGAATTCTCATCACATTTTTGACAGTCTTGCGCATACAAGCGTTTCCACGCCTTAACACGCTCTTTAATTTTCTCAAGCATAAGCAATAATTTTTAAATGATACATTTTGTTATAATTATAGATTTTCTAACCGCCACCCTAAAGAAAAAATACATCAGAGTCAAACAAAAAAAACAGGCATCAATTTGATGCCTGTTTTGGGGTTTGAAAGAGTACTGATAATTAAGCAGCTTTTTTAGCTTTTTTAGCAGCAAACTCGTTCATCGTGTTAATGATATATTCTTGAGCTTCCGGCTCCAAGTACGGGTGCATCGGGATACTCAAAACGGTCTTGGATAACTTCTCGCAAACCGGCAAGCTTCTGGTGTTCCATTTAGCATAAGCGGTCTGTGTGTTAACCGGACGCGGATAGTAAGCACCGCAAGGAATATTGTGTTCTTTCAAATAGGCCATCAATTCATCACGGTCTTCGCAATTAATGGTGTACAAACCATAAGCAGATTTTGCATTATCCAAAATGCGTTGACGACCATAGTAAGAGCTTAATTTTG
>Ga0247610_10004905_pt1 | contig 14184 bp, 3 predicted proteins | sample 174DNAGHGhighgp2_FD_193483 | JGI IMG/M metagenome (GOLD analysis project Ga0247610, IMG submission 193483) | Sheep rumen microbial communities from Palmerston North, Manawatu-Wanganui, New Zealand - 1742 DNA GHGhigh gp2 | ecosystem: Host-associated > Mammals > Digestive system > Stomach > Rumen ... | reverse complement strand
CTAAGAGTGTGGACGTCTGTTAACAATGTTGAGTTAGCCATTGCCGCAGAAAACCTTGTAACGAGAACTATTCAGTATTTTTCGATAACACCCTACGGTGAACAATATGACACTACGCCATGGGTTTATCAACTTACCTTGAATGGAACGCCTGCAGATGGTAATTACAAGCTGTATCCCGTTGCCCGTGCCTCTGGTCAGGATTGGGAGAAGTTTCATTTCTATCAGTTTGCTAACTATCAGGAGTATGTGCTTCTGACTGTTTCTGGCGGAGCGAAGACCTTCAGCAATGATGTTGACAGAGAAAAATATCTATACAATGATATATGGTATAGCCTTGACAAGACCACTCATGAAGCCAAGGCAACCAGATTTGTAGGAGGTAGCATCAATGGCAGATATACCGCAAGTAGCCTTACGATCAGCTCTTCACTTGTCTATAATGGTGAAACCTACACGGTGACAGCCATTGACGAGGATGCTTTCAGCAGATGTACTTTTCTCACCTCTATCACCATTCCAAGCAGTGTCAAGGAGATTGGACCATCGGCCTTCTTAGGATGTACTTCGCTTGCCCATATTTCACTTAAAGGAAACGTCACCACCGTCGGCCCTTGGGCTTTCTACGGTTGCACGTCACTTGCATCCGTCAACTTTGGCGACAACATAAAATCAATAGGTCATTATGCTTTCTCCAAATGTACGTCATTGACATCGGCAAAACTCCCGAGCGGTCTCACCTCTATAGAGGAGTATACTTTCTACAATTGCAGCAGCCTGGCTGAGGTGGTAATACCTGCCAGTGTTACGTCAATAGGCGAATTTGCTTTATACACTTCATCTAATAACTTACGTGTGAAATCGCTCATCATGAATCCTTTTAGTTATGAGTATCAGGCCATCTATCCACAAGTTACTCTCATAGTGCCCGATGGAACAAAAGAAAAGTACAAGGAAACTCCCTATTGGAGTTCCTTCTCAACAATCATGGAGGAAAGCGGACTGAAAATAGGCGAAACGTTCAGAGTTGTCGAAGAAGACAAATACATTGATGTCAAGGTAACTGATACTGATCCCAGGACAGTGGAAATCCAAAGTGTTTTGGGTAGGACCAACATGTATCTACCAGGTAAGGTGGTATTGCCTACTTCCGTAAAAGGTCCTGATGATAAGACTTATACGATTACTGCAATTGGGAAATCAGGCATGTATGGCAGAGAGAAGAAATGGACATCTATTGTCATACCCAACACAGTGACTACAATCGGAAATACCGCCTTTTCCAGTAGCCCGACACTAAAGGATATTACGATTCCTGCTTCTGTCACTTCCATTGGCGAGTCAGCATTCGCAACCTGCACGGCACTGGAATCAGTAACGGTAAAGGCAGAGACACCCATCTGCATTCCTGAGAGTACATTCAAGAACACCCCCAGTCTGACAACCCTTTACGTACCAAAGGGTTCAGAAATGGCCTATCGGAATGCGCCGGTATGGAAGGACATCAAGAATATCATTGGCATTGACATGGCTGCACTGGGCGATATCAACGAAGACGGCGAGGTGGACGTGACCGACGTGGTAGAGTTGATCGACATGGTATTGGCAGGCAGCAACGACCCAGCGGGTGATATCAACGGTGACGGAGAGGTGGATGTGACCGATATAGTAGAATTGATAGACATTGTGCTCGGAAACTGAACGGGGAAACAGAAAGGAAAAAGTCATCAGCAAAGATTTGAAGTAAGTTTGGATATGTAATAAACATTTGTAAATAATAGCAAGATGAAAAAGTATACAAATAGAACTGTATTTTTCTTTTTGGCCTGTGTGGTGTTATTCACATTGTATGGGCAGAATACGAAGGCAAAATTGCCACAAGGCCAGGTAAAAGCCGATAATGACAGTTCTCTTTCATATCAAATTGTCAGCCAAAATGAAGTAAAAGTGTCTGGTGGTGCTTTGAATAAGATGAAGGGAAAAATAGTGATTCCTAATGAAGTGACAATAAACGGGCGTACATATTCTGTTACACAATTAGGGTCGTTTTACGGATGTGAAGAGATGACGGAATTGTGTTTACCAAAGTCAATAAAGAGGATTAGCTCCTATCCGTTCAGCTACTGTAGTGCTCTTGAGAGAATAAGTATTGATGAAGAAAACGCATTTTTCAAATCGGTTGATGGAGTCGTGTACTCGAAAAGCGGAAAAACGCTTGTGCTGTTCCCTAACGGGAGAAACACTGCCACTTTCTCTATACCGGAAGGCGTTGATACAATAGGCGTTTTTTACACTACAGGCATACATGTTAAAACTGTTGTTGTTCCTGCTTCTGTCTTAGTTTTAGACGCTACACTTTACAGTATGTCGCTTGAGTCTGTGATTATGAAGACCTTCTTCCCGCCCATGTCACCTATTAATGCCGCTGTGTATAGTTCTAATCAGAACCTTACGCTTTATGTACCCATAGGATCATTGGATAATTATAAGAACAACAACAGATGGAACACCTTTAATACCATTATGGAAATGGACATAGAGGATGCTGACGATGAGCCTTTTGAGTATATGGTTGGAAGAAATGGAAAGGCCTCTGTAAAAGCAAAGAACATGAATGTTTGTGGCAAGATGGTTATTCCGGAATGGACAACTGTTGACGGCACCTCTTATCCTATTACAGGCATAGCCGGCTTTGCTTTCACAGAGCGGGCCATTACTGAGGTGACAATTCCTGCTTCGGTCACCTCTATTGGTGCCTATTCTATGTATAGTTGCAGTTCTTTGTCTGCAATTTATATAAAACACTATTACCCCATAGAAATTGGCGAAAACGTATTCGGTCCAGATGTATATAAGAATACGACACTTTACGTTCCTTTAGGTAGCAAGGAATTCTATCAGAATACGGATAATTGGAAAAAGTTTGAAAACATTCAAGAGACAATGATGCCTGGAGTGGACAGCAAAACTTTCGAGTTTACCATTCATGAAAATGGTACTGTTTCAGTAAAGGCGGCAAACCAACGCTTAGTGGGTAGCATATTAATTCCTGAAGAGGTAGTAATAGACGGGAAAACACATCTTGTTACGACGATTGAGAGAAGTGCTTTTGCAGATTGTCGTAAAATTACAGAAATCAGGATACCCAAGACGATAAACAATATAGAGGCTTTTGCTTTTTCTGGCTGTACCCAGTTGACCCGTTTGATAGTTGATGCCGAGAATAGTACATATAATTCCGTTGACGGTGTTGTCTTTAGGAGTAGTGGAAATATACTGTTCTATTATCCTGAGGGTAGGACGGGGGAGTCTTATTCCATCGCTGAGGGCGTGGACACGATATATAGTTATGCTTTCTATAAGAATACTTATCTTAAGTCAGTTAGAATACCTATTTCCGTAAGCTATATTGGAAGTGCCGCGTTTGAAAATTGTAGTTCACTGTTTTCCGTTATTATAGAGAATTACTATCCACCAAGCTATTTATTGGGATCTTTCCCCTTCTCTGGAGAAGGCAGTAATAAAAGAGTCTTTTATGTTCCAACTGGTGCCAAGGAGTTTTATAAAAAGGTGTGGGGCGGACTTAACATTCAGGAGGAAGATATGGAGTACGTCGACAGCTATCCGTTGGAGTTTTCCATTCTGAATGGAGGAACAGCATTGGCAAAAACAAAATATAAAAATGTTCCAACAGATGTGGTCATACCTGATGAAGTAGAGATAGAAGGGCAGCAGTACTTGGTGACAACTGTAGGAATGATGTCTTCGTACATAACAGGAATCACCATACCCCGTCACGCCAATTATATAGAATATGGTGCATTAAGTGGATGTAAGAACCTCACCTCTATTACAGTCAGGAAAAATTATCCTTTTGAGCTTACATCCAGCCCTTTCCAGAATGATGTATATACTAAAGCCACATTATATGTTCCGAAAGGAAGCAGTGAGGTCTACCGGCAGTCTAATTACTGGAAGCAGTTTAAGATTATAGAAGAGGTGGAAATGGAGGGCATCGGCGACAGCCCTATACAATACAAAGTAATTAGTGACACAGAGGTTGCCGTGGTGAGAGTTGACAATCGTCTTAAGGGAAGCATAGAACTACCGTCTACCACAACCATAAAAGGACAAACATATACCGTTGTCCGAATTGACGCAGGGACATTCAATGGCTGTAAGGGCTTGATAGAAGTGGTCATTCCGAAGACAGTGACTAATATCAACACCAATGCGTTTGGAGATTGTGAGGACTTGGAACGTATAACCGTAAAAAAAGGAAATCGGCGCTATCAGAGTTTGGATGGTGTACTGCATACTGCTGATGGAAACACAATCCTTTACTATCCTCAGGGTAAGAAATCAGAGGTGTATGCTGTTGCTGAAGGCGTGGAAGTTGTAGATTACGAGGCGTTTCCCAGCTGTATTTATCTGAAGTCAGTCATACTTCCTGCCTCATTGAAAACCATATATTCCGATTTTTCTTGTCCACAACTGGAAGAGATTGTCGTATCCCCAGACAATTCTGTGTTCAAGAGTGCTGACGGAGTATTGTTTAGCCATTCAGGAAGAACCTTGTATAGGTATCCATGCGGAAAGAACGCTAACGAATACATAATACCAGAAGGAGTGGATACAATTAGCAGCCATGCTTTTGCCAGCAATCATTTCTTGGAGTCTGTGACTATTCCGACGTCAGTCTACAACTTAGGGACAGGTATTTTTTCCGAATGTGACTTGCTGACTCTCATTACATCTAAGATAGTTAATCCGCCTTTGGCTGTGACATCATTTACAAAGGAAAACTATAAAAAAGCGACATTGTACGTACCTACAGGTACTCTTGCCATTTACCAAGACACCTCAGGCTGGAAAGACTTTACCATGACGGAAAAGGAAATGGAGGACATTGACGATGGATACTTCGTGTTTACTGTCCTTGACGACAAGGAAGTTTCTGCCAGACTGAAACATTCGAATGTTAGGGGTGAGGTGATAGTGCCTGAGACGGCCGTTGTTGATGGGAAAAGTTACACTGTTACACAGTTTGAGGCTATTTCAAATGGTCCGAAGGTTACAGGACTTACACTCCCAAAGACAGTCAGCAAAATAGAAGGAACTTTTGATCAATGTGAGAAATTAGCGCATTTTGCTGTCGATCCTAACAGTCCCTACTTCTACTCTCAGGCTGATGTTCTGTTTTCTTACAGCGGGAAGACGCTTTATGCCTATCCGTCAGCAAAGCAGGCTGAGCATTACGAAATACCTAAGGGGGTTGAAACTATCAAAAATCTCAGTTTCAATAGGAATCCTTTCTTAAGGTCAGTTACGATACCCTCTTCAGTTGGACTCTTCGGTGGTCTGATGTTCTGGAAGTGTGAGTCTATCACCAGTGTTATCTTGAAGCAAGGCTCTCCTAATGACGGCCATTGCAGCGCAGATATGTTCTCAGACGAGAATTATCAGAATGCAACGCTCTATGTCCCTAAGGGACGAAGTCGTTTCTTTAGGCAGTCTGTTGTTTGGGGACTCTTCACTCATATTGAAGAAATGGACATGCCCGACGTGGTTATCAGTTCGAGTCCTTTCCATAGTATTGAGGATAATCAGATGATACTTTCCTATGACACATTCGAGGACTATGTTACCTCTGAGGACGGTGGTTCTGGTGGTTCGCAGGCTGGCATATACAAGATGTGTATGGGTATCAACAATAGGGTGATGGATCCTTTTGCAGGCAACCAGATTACGCACGTACGTTTTGCCTTGGTTAATACAGAACTTGCAAGCGTAAAAGTGTGGATAGGTTCATCGCGCTATAATGAACCGCTATATGAGCAGACTGTAACCACACTGACGAAGGGATGGAACGACGTTAAGCTCAACAAACCCTTCATACTTACGGGTGACAGCATCTTTGTGGGCATAGAATATCGGTTGAGTGGTGAGTCATTCCCCATTTCGTGTGTCAGGGGAGGAGAGCCCGGTTCGTGTTATGTTTACGGGCCGTATGACAATGGGAAAAGTATCTGGTTCGACTCAGATGACCATACATTGAATATACAATGTCTGGTTGAAGGAGATCATCTGCCTCAGTACCATGCACAGGTGACACAGCTCACGCTTACAACGGCTCCTGCTAGCAAGTACTTTACAAAGGACGATTTGATCAATGGCTATGTTTATATCAGGAATTGGGGAAAAAGGCACTTTAAGCATTGTCAGTTAAACTTCTTATTTGACGGGGCAGAGTCTAAAGTCGTTGATGGTGACGTGTATACACAAGTCAAAAGTTATGTTGACAAGACTGCATCTGTTTTCTCACTGAAAATCCCAGACGGGATGCAAGTGGGTAGGCATACATTCGATGTGACCTTGGCTACGATAGAAGGTAACAAACCGCAGTACTATTGTGGCGACCCATTGTCTTCTACGTTCAGATTATATGCCAAGAGCATGGAACGCCAGAAGAATCTTCTACAATTATATACAGCAACATGGTGTCCTACTAGTCCTATAATTAAAAGTCAAATTGACAGTGAAGTGAGTAAGGGTGATATAGCCTTAGTTAGTTCTCATTCCAATGATGAATTGACATGTGACGCAGCAACGGCCTACAATGTGTTTGCCCAACATTACCCTCAGGTGTTTTACGACCGTTTCGCATTCGACGGTGACTCTATAGGATTGTATCCCCTTACGACATATGAAAGAAAGAGTTTGCCATCATTTGCTGACGTTAACATTTCTGCTTTTTATGATGAGGTCACGCGGAATCTGGCAATCAAGGTGAAAGGTATTAAGAATGAAGATTTCGACCCTGTCATTGGTGATGCCAACCTAACAGTTCTCCTAACAGAAGACAGTATAGTGGCTCCTCAGTTAGATCGAGACAAAGGCGAGATTCCAAACTACGTTCACAACGGTGTATTACGCACAAATGTCTCATCAATCTGGGGTGATCCTATTGTATGGAATGGTGACAATTATGAGATGGATTATTCTGTGAGGCTCGATGATTCCTGGATAAAGAATAATATGAAGATCGTAGCCTTTATCAGCAAACCTTTTACAGGCAAGAACTATGGCGAACTCCATGTTGTCAACTGTAATGATTTCAGTTTAAACAGTGCCCATACTGAGATTGTTGTTTCTGGTGACCTAAACGATGACGGCGAGGTAGACGTCACCGACGTGGTGGAGCTGATAGACATGGTGTTGGCAGGCAGCAACGACCCAGCGGGTGATATCAACGGTGATGGTGAGGTGGACGTGACCGATGTGGTAGAGCTGATAGACATCGTGCTTGGAAACTGAACGAGTACTCGAAGGGAAGCTTGTCTTAAAAATAATTAGCCGAAAGTTTTGCGCTTTCGGCTTTTTTATGTATTTTTGCACCCAACAATAACAAAAACCTTAGAGAACCCATAACGAAATGAATATGAAACTATTAAAATGCACATTATGTGAACTGATGCTTTTAATAAGTATTACAGTTTCTGCAGTTAATCCTACTACACCAGCTTATCCTACTCCATCTGATGGAAAAACTGATGTACCTGTTTCCGGAACATTCAGTTGGAAAACCTCTGCTGGTGATGGCGGAGGCGTAAACTATGACCTATACTTGGGAACCAGCAGTAGTAATATGAAGCTTTACGATAGTGGCACAAACTCCAAGTCATGTTCATACTCTGGATTGAAATACGGAACGAAATATTATTGGAAAGTAATAGTTTATAATAAAAGTGGTGGTTCGGCACAAAGCGAGAAATGGAGCTTCACAACTGAGAGTGCACCTACTCCAACGACACCTGCTTATCCTACTCCATCCGATGGAGACACTGATGTACCTGTTTCCGGAACATTCAGTTGGAAAACTTCTGCTGGCGATGGTGGAGGCGTAAACTATGACCTATACTTGGGAACCAGCAGTAGTAATATGAAGCTTTACGATAGTGGCACAAACTCCAAGTCATGTTCATACTCTGGGCTGGAATACGGCACGAAATATTATTGGAAAGTAGTAGTTTATAATAAAAGTGGTGGTTCGGCACAAAGCGAGAAATGGAGCTTCACAACCAAGAGTAAACCCAAACCCACCACACCGTCATCTCCCTCTCCGTCAAATGGAGCGACCAATGTTGCCACTTCCGGTACGCTCAGTTGGTCAACCTCTGCAGGCGATGGCGGCAGCACTCTGAACTATGACCTGTATCTTGACACCAACAGCAGTTTCAGTAATGTCAGCAGCCCATACGCCAAAGGAAAGAACTCCACATCTTGTTCATACTCTGGTCTTAAGACAGGGACAACCTATTACTGGAAAGTGATTGTATACAATGGGAGTGGGGGTTCTACGCAAAGCTCTACTTGGAGCTTCACAACCAAGAGCACGCCCAAACCAACCACACCGTCATCTCCCTCTCCTTCAAATGGAGCAACCAACGTAGCTACTTCCGGTACGCTTAGTTGGTCAACCTCTGCTGGCGATGGCGGCAGCACTCTGAACTATGACCTGTATCTTGACACCAACAGCAGTTTCAGTAATGTCAGTAGCCCATACGCCAAAGGAAAGAACTCCACATCTTGTTCATATTCTGGTCTTAAGACAGGGACAACCTATTACTGGAAAGTGATTGTGTACAATGGAAGCGGCGGTTCTACGCAAAGCTCTACTTGGAGTTTCACAACCAAGAGCACACCAAAGCCCACCACGCCCTCATCGCCCTCTCCGTCAAACGGAGCAACCAACGTAGCTACTTCCGGTACGCTCAGTTGGTCAACCTCTGCTGGTGATGGTGGAAGCACACTGAACTATGACTTATATCTTGATACCAACAGCAGTTTCAGTAATGTCAGTAGCCCATACGCTAAAGGAAAGAACTCAACGTCCTGTTCATACTCCGGTCTTAAAGCAGGAACAACCTATTACTGGAAAGTGATTGTATACAATGGGAGTGGCGGCTCTATCCAAAGCTCTGCTTGGTCATTTACAACCGGTACATCTTCTAACGATGAAGCTGAACTTTCAAAAGCGGTGACTTATCTTCATGATAGAAAAATTGTTGACGGGAGCACTGTCGAGGCAGCTGAGACAAACACAAAACTATTGCGAGCTCAGCTGGCTAAGATTGCGCTCTATGGCGTTTATGGCGGTGAGTCTAAGGTGCCGTCAACACTTCCGTCTGATAACTTCCCGACGGTGTATAGCGATCTTACCGACCACAAAAAGTATTATTTCCGTCCAGCCCGTGCCATGCTTTATCTGGAGTATGGCGACGGTGTGACACCATTCGACCGTGACCGCCTGGCGTTTGAACCAGAAGGCGAGATAGCTCGTGTGCATGTTCTGAAAGTGCTGATGGAGGCCTTTAATATTCAACCCGACATGTCGGGCAGTAACCTCTATTTCAGCGACGTGTCGACGCTGGCCAAGAATTCCCCGCGAATGATGGGTTATATACGCAAGGCCGTATCCCTTGGTATCATCACCACGGCCAACGATAAGTTTCGGCCTTCCGACCCGTGTAAGCGTGGTGAAGCATTCTTAATGCTCTACCGTATCATGACAAAGGTGAGTACCAACAAACCTACTGATACCGATTACTTCCAGCCGCTGAACACTACGCTGAAGACCATCTCGCTGGGTGCTGGCTTGGAGATGGGCAACTTCCAGCATTACACGAAGACGAGCTTCGCTTTAGACGGTGTGGCACCGCTGGCCTTCGGACATACATACAATAGTTATAATACTACGCTACCTGGCATCTTCTATGGTGAGCACAGTGTAGATGGAATCAACGTGACCTATCAGCCGCTTGCCGACGGCTGGAGCCACAGCTACCACACGTTCATCACGCTTGTGGGCACATCCAGCAGCGATGCCCATGCCCTCGTACACTGGGGCGGCGGCAGCATCGATGTATATGAAAAAAGCGGCGACAACTGGAATGCCGTATCGATGGGTGTCTACGATAAATTGGAGAGAGAGAAAACAGGGTTTGTCATCACAACTAAGGCACAAATGAAATACCATTTTGCCTACGAGAATAATAGCTCTGAATATAAGATGCTCTTCCTAAAGAGCATTGTTGACCGCAATGGTAACAAGGTAGAGATTGCATACCAGGCAGGCAATAATGGCATGCCCCGCATCAAAACTGTCACCAGCTCTGATGCCAGTGGAAACGGCAGTCGCTCTCTTTCGTTTACGTACGGCCTTAATGGTACTGACCTTGTGACGAAGGTCAGCGACCCGTTGGGACGCAGCATCAGTTTCGAATACAAATACAACGACTATACCGGCCGATATCAACTGATATACTTCTACGATGCCAAGGGAAATAAGACGACCTACCAATATCTCGACAACAAGAAGGTTGGTGCCTCAAAACTGCTTGCGAGCATCCAGCTACCTAAAGGTAACTATATATATAATAAATATGACTCCTATCGTCGTTTGACCCAGACGGAGAATGGTGACACAAAAACCACGATTAATGTGACTCCTAAGTATGGCTCGTATGGCAGTTCGGCATCCACGACTTCAACAGTTTCAGTGAAGCGCAGCTCAGGAACCTCTGTCTTCAAATACCAGTTCAATGGCAACAATATGGTGAAAGAACTGAACGGCCCGAACAATCTGAGTGTCATTAATGAATACTATAATGATGCCGCTAAGGCTCACTTGCCCAAGTCTGTTAGCACCAACAACACCAACATAAGCAACATTACTTACGATGATTGTGGAAATGTGAAGAGTATCACAGTAAACGGTGACGGTACACTAACCTCATACTATGAATATGACTCGATGAACAACCTAACAAGCGCCACCGACCCCAAGGGCAATAAGACTACGTACAGCTACGACTCTAAGGGCAACTTGATAGGAGTGTCTGCTCCGGAAGGCGTCTCTTCGAGCATTACTGTTAACTCAAAGGGCTTGCCTACGAAGGTGACCAGTCCGATGGGTGTGAATACTCAGTTTGAATACAACAGCTATGGCAACTTAATCAAGACGACGCTGCCAGCACTTAGCCTGTCAAGTAGTGCCACCTATGACAAGGCCAGCCGACTGACAAGTACTACCGATGCTCTCGGACGTACCACCTCGTTCAAGTATGATAACAATGACAACCTGACCAGCGAGACCGACCCTGCCAACCATACTACGAGCTATGCATACGACAAGAACGACAACCTGACAGGCATCACCAATGCGAAGGGTGGTGTGACCTCAATATCGTACGACAATGCTACCGACTGGCTTACTTCCGTCTCGTTTGCAGGTAGCACCAAGCAGTATAGCTACAATGATGACGGTACCTTAGCCACCTATACCAAGCCTGACGGTAAAACTCTCAACTACAAATACGACAACTTAGGGCGTGTGACCAGCGACGGCGTAAACAGCTATGGCTATGATGACAAGCTTCGCCTGTCTTCGGTGTCAGGTGATGGCAAGACCTTGACGTTGGGCTATGATGGCTTTAACCGCATTACCTCCACCTCGTGCGATGGTCATAGCAATAGCTATAGCTACGACAAAAACGGCAACTGCACAAGTATTAACGGAACAAAGTATGGCTTTGACGGTCTGAATCGTCTGATCAAAGTGACATTCAGTGGCAAGACTATTACCTATACTTATCGCAAGGATAGTCAGCTTTCGGAAGTGAGCTATCCCAACGGGATGAAAACCACTTTTGGCTATGATGCAGTAGGCAGGCTGACAAGCAAGGCTACCAAACTGAGTAATGGCAAGGTGATAGCCTCTTATACTTATACACTCGATAAGGTTGGCAATATCACCAAGCAATCTGCCCAAGAGCCTTATGGTGACATTACACTGGCGAATGAGGACATCAGCTATACCTACAACAGCGGGAACCGTATCACGAAGGCTGGTGACATCAGCTTCTCGTTCGACGCCAACGGCAACACGACGAAGCGCGGCAGTGAGTCATATCAGTGGGACAAGAGCGACCGCCTGACAAAGGCTGGTTCTACTACGCTTACTTATGATCCGCTTGGGCTGATTGCCTCTTACGGTGACATCACGTTCACTACCGATCCCCTTGGCATTGGTAATGTGCTCAGCGATTCGAAGAGTGGGGCAGAGTATATCTATGGCAATGGACTGGAGGCTCGTGTCAAGAACGGCAAGGTGAGCTATTACGTCACTGATGTCCGTGGCTCCGTGGTGGCCATCGTTGATGAGAGTGGTAACATCACACACAAGTACCAGTACGACGAGTTCGGCAAGGTGACGCAGAAAGATGAAGCCGATTACAATCCCTTCCAGTATGTCGGCAAATATGGCGTGATGGCGCTTAATGACCATCAGTACTACATGCGTGCCCGCCATTATGACCCCACCATCGGTCGCTTCCTCTCTGAAGATCCCATCTGGAGTACGAATCTCTATCCGTATGCGGATAACAACCCGATAATGGGGATAGATCCAAAGGGATTGAAAGGAGAAAAATATATTGAATACATTAGTGAGTCTGCTGCAAAATATAAAGGGAAAAGTAGTGTTCCCAAAGACAATGTTTTTACTCAACAGAACATGATTAAACAAAAAAAAATGTATGCAAAACATGATGTTCAGAAAGAAGCGGAAGGAAAACAAGCAGACGTAGACCTTGATTTAGCTCTCAGTGAAATGTCATGTTATGTTCCCATGAATTGGGTTAATGGTCAAATGAAATCAAAGGCAACTGGAGATGATACTTATGCACAAGATGGCCTTAAGAAGGACTTGTTGAATTTAGCATATGGTAATATTGCATCAACTGGACCTCAAGGAATTGCATTAGTTGTTGTAACTAAGGAAGGGGTTTCTGCATATGAGATAGCCAAACAAAGCAATAGTATTGAAGACTTTTGGAATAGAATGGATAAGGATGGACCTACAGGTTATAAGGTTGGAAAGTTTGTAGGTGACAATCTTGACAGAATGTGGGATGCCGTTTTAGGTCCATTGGTTAAATGAGATTTAGTTATTTATGGATTATAGATTATTGTTTAAGAAAATGAAACACCGACTATTATATACATTGGCACTATTGTTTGCAACACTGCAGACATTTGCCCAGACCTATACCTATGACTCAAACAACCGTTTGACGAAGGTGGTCTATGATGACGGTACTACTGTTACCTATACCTTCGATGCCTTAGGCAACCGAACCTCAAAGAAAGTAACTGGTGGCCACGATGCCGTAGTAACGGCCATGAGCTACAGTCTCGAATATGGTGATACTAACCCATCGCTTGAATTCACGGTGTCGGGCGAAGGTCTGAATGGTACGCCTAACATCAGCTGTGATGTCACCACCGCCTCTAAGCCTGGGCAATATACTATTGAGATTGATAAGGGTACTGTGACCAACAAGGACGTGACGTTCGTCAACGGTACGCTGACCATCACCAAGGCCCCACTTACCATTACGGCGAAGAGCTACAACATCAGGCAGGGTGAAGCGTTGCCCAAGTATGAGATTACCTACTCAGGATTCAAAAATGGTGAGACGAATAAAGTGCTGAAAACGCAGCCAAAAGTCACCTGTTCGGCGAAAGCCAATAGCAAGCCTGGTACGTACGACATCATTGTCAGCGGTGCAACGGCAGACAACTATGAGATTTCCTATGTGAAGGGAACACTGAGGATCAGGAGCCGCAATGCCGCTACTGGCGACATCAACGATGATGGAGAGGTAGACGTGACCGACGTGGTGGAGCTGATAGACATGGTTTTGGCAGGCAGTACCGATCCATCGGGTGATATCAACGGCGACGGCGAGGTGGACGTCACCGACGTGGTGGAGCTGATAGACATCGTGCTGGCAGGAGGATAAATGCCCTCGGACCACTTCCTGAGGTGTCAATAAGTCCTCAGAAAAGTAAAAAAACAGCCGGAAGTTTTGCGCTTTCGGCTTTTTTGTGTACATTTGCAGGCGATAATAATAATGGAGTAGGCAATGACAGACAAGAGCAGATATGTACGTTTTGACTGGGCCATCAAGCGCATCCTACGCGACAAGGCAAACAAGGAGGTGCTTGAGGGTCTGATTACCGTGCTTCTCGGTGAGCCGGTGACCATCACGGAGATACTTGAGAGTGAAGGTAACCAGGATTCGCGTGAGGACAAGACGAACCGTGTGGACGTGAAAG
>Ga0247610_10004904_pt1 | contig 14185 bp, 9 predicted proteins | sample 174DNAGHGhighgp2_FD_193483 | JGI IMG/M metagenome (GOLD analysis project Ga0247610, IMG submission 193483) | Sheep rumen microbial communities from Palmerston North, Manawatu-Wanganui, New Zealand - 1742 DNA GHGhigh gp2 | ecosystem: Host-associated > Mammals > Digestive system > Stomach > Rumen ... | reverse complement strand
TTAAGAAAAAGAAGGAGAAATATTTGGAATTATGCTCACTTATTCGTATCTTTGCAGAGGTATTGCTAGGGGAAGAAACCTAAAACGACAATTCCCAGCCGCGTTCATGATGCATTGGTCGTCAGTCTTCTATGAGTAGTGTTACCAAATATACGACAAAATGCTTCGCCCTGTCATCCCGATGGGGTGACCCCGAGAAGTGGAGTTTAAATCAAAATTCAAAGACGCATTGTTATGGCTGGTAAAACGAAGAATATAAGTCAGATCAAGCAATTGTTGCCCTATCTTGAGGATGAGATGGGCAAGAGCCGTAAGACTCGCGTGACACTCAAACTGCTGGGGATTTAGTACGTTTTGACCTCAAAGGATTTCTGCCTCGTGTGATTTGTTAATATAAGCGTTGGCTGGGGAATGCCTGAAAACAGAATATGTGTTATGGTGAAAGTAGATGGTCTGCATTTTGGTCGGGTATTTGGGCTAAGATATTGAAACCGGCTTCAATTTTGAGCTATGACAATAGATAAGAAGACACTAGTGAGCCACCATATAGAAAGCGAACTCCTCAAAGATGCGATGGTCTTTGAGAGCGTTGGCCTTCGACAGCATCTGTCTGTTGATAGGTTGGTGGCCAAATCCAAGGTGCTTAGACTTCTTGGCATGGGCGGTTGTTATATCTGTGAGTTCCCTGAGACTTCCGCAGCCCATAAGCTGACCGAACATCAGAACCAGCAAATGGTTCCAATGAGACATCGACCAGCCCTTGGTCCTGTCGTTGTACTTGGCGAGTATTCGCCTGAACTGCCTCTGAGGGAGAAACTGTACTATCTGTGCAAAAACGAATGTCCCTATATGCATATCTGCTCCGATTTTGAATCGGATGCAAAGGTAGGCATTTCAAAACCCGGACAGGGTATCGGAGGGCTAAAACGTTGTGCATGAGAATTTTAATTTTAAATTTAAATAATTTTAAGAGAGACTAGTGGGGTATTATATGTAACAAAAAGCTATTTATATAATGAACGAATACGACTTCCTAATACTTCAACCCAACGAGTTCGAGAATTTGACGAGAGATCTTCTTCAGAAACGAGAAGGTGTCTTCATTGAGAGTTTTACCATCGGTAGGGACGGTGGTATAGACTTACGCTTCTCTTCACCTAAGGGTCAGAAGCAAGTGATAATACAAGCCAAACGATATAAGGACTACGCCAAACTGAAAAGTGTGCTTAAAGACGAAGTGGCAAAAGTGCGCAAGCTGAATCCTGACCGTTATATCCTCTCGACATCAGTCGGCTTGACACCTGAGAACAAGACAGAGATAATGACAATGTTCTCACCCTATATCAAGGCGACAAAAGACATACTGGGCAGGAACGACTTGAATAATCTACTAGGTGAGTATTCAGAAGTAGAGAAACAGTACTATAAGCTTTGGTTGGGAAGTACCGCAGTACTAGATGATATCTTGAATAAGCGGATTAACAATTGGTCAGAGATGACACTTGAAGAGGCTCGAAAAGATGTGTCGCTATATGTTATGAACGACAGTTTTGAACGTGCCTTAACTATTTTGAAAGAAAACCGCTATGTGATTATATCTGGAATTCCAGGGATAGGGAAGACCACGCTTTCGAGAATGTTGGCCTATCAGATATTAGCTAATGGCTATGATGAGTTCATCAAAGTGAATTCGATGGACGATGCATCGCAAAAGCTGCAAAAAGGCAAGAAACAAGTTTTTTCTATGATGATTTCATGGGGAGCAGTTTTCTCGACATCAAAGAAATCGGATTTGAGAACAAACTTCTTTCGTTTATAGAGAAAGTGAAGCGAGAGCCGGACAAATTGTTTATTCTCTCGACTCGTGAGTATATTCTTGCCGCAGCCAAAAGACAGTATGAGAAGTTGGCGCTGAGCAAGATAGATATAGCCAAATGTACCATAGACCTATCGAGCTATACTGAAGAGATACGAGCTAGCATACTCTATAACCATCTGGCAGATGCAGAGTTGCCGATTGATTATATTAAAGCCTTATTGGAGGGGAAACGCTATTTGAAACTTATTAAGCATGATAATTTCAATCCACGCATTATAGAAGATTTTCTGAATCAAAAACTCTATACAAAAGAAAAGCCAGATGGTTTTGTGAAGAGATTCCTTGATTTTTTTGATAGACCTTATTCTGTATGGGAGTATGCCTTTTCCAAAATGACTAAGCTGGAACAATATGCCATGTATGTGAGGGCCACTATGGGTTCAAGACCTGTATATTTAGACGATTGGTATGAAGCTAGTTACTATTACGTGAACAGTCAGTTTGGAGCAGCACAGGCCAATGAACTTGAAGAAGATTGGCAGAATATGCTCAAAGACCTGCTGGGTACGTTTATTTCAATCGAAAGGGTTGGAGAAAAGCAGTTGGTGAAATACCATAATCCGTCGGTTTATGATTTCTTGATTGACACCATAAGGAGGAATGAAAAACTACAAGGAAAACTAATCATCCATGCTTTTTTCGTAAATCAACTAACAGGGACATTTACGGATAGAGGCATTGAAAGTAGGGATTATGGCCGTATACAAATATCAGACGATCAAGCCGATAATGTTGCTGCTACGTTTAGAAGACAACTTGAAAATCCGAAGACAGCAAAGTTGGACAACATAAATTCGACGTGGAATAAATCCCGTGTGAATATGTTGAGCTATATCAATGATATGATGGTATATTTCCCTGTGTTGTTCAGACAAAGACCTGAACTGCTGAATGATGTTGTTGTACAAGACTTGTTCTCAGATACCGACTATGGCTTGGATGACAGAATGACGCTGTTGGACCATATAGAGGCAGATGCATACGGATTGAATCTGGAAGATATGGTAGAATCCGTATTGCCTGAACTGGAAAGTGGTTATGACTATGTGAATACCATATCACTGATGGAAAAGACCGTCAGGGGACAACAGTTGATGGAAGACATTGACTTTGTAAGAAAGATGGAAGAAACTCTGGAGTATGAGTTGGAATCTGCGGATAGTGAAGAAGAATGTGAATATGTCCGGGATGATGTGCAAGAACTGGCAAAACACTATCCGATAAACCCAAAGGGTTGGGGAGATGCTATTGACGAAGCCAAAACCAAATTTGCTGAGCCAGAGCAAGATTATGATGATTGGGATCCTGGGGAGAAATACTACGGAGCGCATGAGAGGACGAGTGATTACTATGACCTTTATACAAGTTTGTTGTAACAAGTGGAGATAAAATGTAAAGGATAAAAGAATGCAAAAAGAATGACAGGCTGGTTGATGTGGATATTATCATTTGTGTGTGGTCTTACTTTCACTGAATTCGTGAAGGGACTATTCATTAACCTTGTGTCAGACATACTGTATGATACAGGGAAGTTGGCTGTTACCTTCTTTAAGGGGAACAAGGAAGTTGAGGAGCAGCTTAAAGACTGCTTTTATAAGGCTGTTGATAAGAATATCAAAAATGACCAAATCTCAAAATATGTCAGGGAGCACGACTATGGTCAATATCTTGATGCCCTGAAAAAAGAACTCATGTCGGATGAAGTGTGTTTCAAAAAAGATTCGAATGATGCCCTGATATTAGAGGATTTCAAGAAGGAACTATTCAAGAAACCTATCTTTACTATGCAACTTATAAAGATGTATGGAAAAAAACTATGCCAAACAACGGATGATACCCTGAAAAAGGTAAATGAACTTATTGAAAAAAGTAAGGAGCAGGAAAGACGACAGGCAGCTATACAAGAAACTCTGCTGAAAATTTGTGCAAGGCAGGGGTACACGCTTGCCATATCTGATAGTAGGACGGGGGCATTTGAATGCCCCATTCCTGATCAAGCCTTTAATAGAAAACTATTGGTTTCACAGCTTACCGTAAAACTACAAGAAAAGGGATGTCTCTATATCTATGGCGGATTCAGAACAGGGAAAAGTGTAATCTCATGCCAAATAGCAAAGACTTTGGCGGAATATGAAAAGATAAGAATACAGCTGGATTATAGGAATGTATACAGTATCAGGGAAATTGTAGAAAACTTCGGTGAACAGCATAGGACAGTTTTCCTGATAGACGGATTAGAGTATAAAGAGGAAAGTATCATAAAAGACCTCTGCCAATATATTGTGGGGCAAGATAAGAGCAAGCGACTCTTCATATTAAATGGAAGAATTAAACTGTCATCATATACAACAGAGATGTTATCTATTGAAGAATTGGAGATTCCTACTATAGATGCTGATGATATATGTGATGTAATACCAGATAAGAACAAGGGACTTTCATCGGCTATTTATGCAATGAGTGATGGTAATCCATGGGTGGCGCTTATGATGATAGAACTGCTGAACCAAAAAGGATGGCCAGAGAATGAAGATGCACTTTGGACTCTGTTCAAATTTGGAGAAGAAAGTTCCTTAGGTGATAAAATGAGACGCATATTGAGTCAACTCGTACCAAATCGCAATGCTCTCATGCTTTTGAATAGAATGCTCTTAGTGAAGAACAAAATAAGCAAAGAATTATGCCGGCAGTTGGCTGCCGTTGAGCCTGTAATTTCGATGCCCGACACATGTCTTGACGAACTGAGTGATTCGGTAATAACTATTCATTCTAATGGAGAGATTGATATCAATCCTGCATTTAAAAAGACACTTGTTCCTGATTTGATTGCCAACGAGAGAATTGGTTGCAATACGCTGCTTGCTGAGCAGATTACATCAAGACGGAATCTTGATGAGATGGATGTAACCCATGTGATAACTTATTTGCTGGATGCCAAGGACTATAATAAGGCTGGTAATTTCTTCTTGTCATGCCTGTTAGCATTGAACCCACAGGAAGCTGATAAGTTCACATACTTAGCAAGTATCTGGGCAGACATGAAACTGCCAGAACAAATGGCCCCTGTGCTACAACTGTTGATTAGAGTGCAACAAGTTCTTGTTTTCGGAAGAAAGCATAAACGCTATATGAAATTCCAAATGGATGATTTGGAAAGGTTGTCCAATCAATATCAAGAGAGAGACATAGCCAAGAATTTTGCATTACAATTGCTTTATATGTATTATGGGATGGCAGGCAATAATGACAAGGCCATAAGAATATATCAGCAAATTAAAGAAATTAAACCTTCAGCTGAGAACTATTCACTACTTGAAGATAATATATGGATAGCGCTTTATGGTTCAACCTCAGAGAAAGAAATCGAAGATTGGATAGATACCTATGAAAAGGACGGAAGCCCTGACTATGACTTCTTAGAAGAGATAAGCAATCATGCCGTTACAAATGTTAGAATGAAAGGTAATGAAGAAGATATAGAGCAGTCGCTTTACCGAATAAAGGATTATGTAGCAAAGAAAGGCAATGAGAAACTGTATGGATTTATAGTAGCAGCGGAAACGAACTTGATTATGCTTTATGGATTAAACCACGATTTTAAAAGGGCTATTGAGGTTTATGAGAATTCTAGTTACCATAAGACAGAGTTCGGAAAGCTGATGCTGAATTTTACGATGGGGTTGTCCCTATACAATGCGGGCAAAAAGAACGAAGCCCAAGATTATCTTGCTCAAGCCGTGCAAACAAAGAATATCAGGATAAGCAGTGTAAATGTGCTCTATGCCCATATATACTATGCAGCCATACTGATGGAAGAAAGAAAAGACGAAGCATTGGCCGTTCTTTCAGGACTGTTGAACAATCCTGATTTTGTTATAGCCTATACTGAGGATGAAAAGGTACTGATGTATGGTGAGATTGGAATGGCGTACTGGAATAATGATAAACGTGCCGAAGCCATAGCTCAATTTCTGAAGGTGGAAGATTATCTATGGAAGAACCGTGAGAATATGGATGGTCTTCGTTTGCGTATATTCATGGCATTATCAACCTGTATGGCGAATTACTATGGTTGTGTAAGAGCGTTGCCTATTCCTGATGGTGGCGCAGTACCCAAACCCACGATGTTTATTTTGGAGAGGCCAGGAATCAATGAATACTACTCTGATTTTCAGGAAATGGCTGTTAGGTATTATCTGTATTATTTACAGAAAGAATATCTTTGGGTTAAAGATTTAAGTTTAGGTGTTTTAGACCGCTCGCTCTCATATTTAAAGGCAAGTGTGCTTAAATCAAAGCCGGAATGCATAACTTTGGTTTTGGAATGTATTCCCGACTTACTCTGTCAATATCGCTTTGATGATGTGATATACATTGTTAATCAGAGTGCAAAGGCAGTTAAGGAGTATAATGCCATAGTGAAACATCCAGAGGGAGCCATTATGTTGCCAGCTCTTGTTTACATCATGCTGTACAGGCTTGAACGACAGATGCGAGAAGAACCATTTGATGAAACCATGCTGGAGAGGGCGCTTTGTGATTTTATAGCCTACCATCCGCAGGATTGTGAGTTTACGAAATATTTTCTGAGCGTGGTAAAAGGTGAAGAAAACGTTATCATCAACAGTTATAAAGATGAGTATTGTATAACAATCTTGTTGCTTTATAAATTGAGAGAGAAGAAAACATCTCAGTGGTTCGTGGCTATTCAGCGACTATTTGTACAATTATATGAGTATAATAAGTCGAATTATTGTGGGCAGTTTTTAGGGAAAGTTGCTACAAGTATGTTTGAGTATTTGCTTACTATGAGACCTGCGGATTTCGATTTAGAGCGAAAAGACAAAGTCTTATATAGTCTTAATAAATATGAAGGATATAACAGAGTTCGCTCTGTTCTTTCAGGAATGCATCATCTTCTGAAAGTTAGTCCTCCTACACTGCCGCCAGAATTGGAAGAAATTATGGATTTGTCGATTGATATTAAAGATTTGAAGAAATGAGCATTCAGAAACCATATCATAGATTTTACAGGAAATTCGTGGGGGATAATCTTCAAGGGGTTAACTTTTACGATTATATGACGGTGCGTGATTATGCGGAGCAGCCGGAGATGTATGTCCGAACGTTTAACATGATACAGAATGATGTGCAGAAACTTTTTGAGTATGTGGAACCTGCAGACCGGAATTTGGAAACATATTCGATGCAGATATACAACATATTTCTCCGTATATGTGTGGAGGTAGAGGCTAACTTCAAGGCGATACTGCGCGAGAATATATATAGCAAGAATCCTGCTTGGTGGAACATGGAGGATTATGAGAAAGTGAATAAGACCCACCACTTGTCAGGATATAAGGTGATATATCCAGTATGGAAAGGTGAGAGGAGTACTTTCGTTCCGTTTGGTGACTGGGGCTGTGAAGAAAAGAAGAAATTGGGATGGTATGACGTCTATAATAACTGTAAACACAATAAGTACCAGTACATGGAAGAGGCAACCTTTGGTACCATGCTGGATGCGTTTGCGGGGTTGTTTGTACTGTTGTCGTCTCAGTTTGGCAGTGAGGATTATGCTCCTGGTAATATAGGGATTAGCGTCAGTGCCGGTGATGATGCTTTCTATAAGGGGGAATTTGGAATTGGAGATTATCTGCAGATAGTGTGTCCGAGGGACTGGACGGAAGATGAACTGTATAGTTTTGACTGGAAGAAATTGAGATCGGAGGAGGAGAGGTTTCAAAAATATGATTATAACCAATGACCCCGCGGTGATTCGCATGGAACGGTTTGTTAGGATTGCCATGACATAGCAACAAGCTGAACAAAGAGAGACACGATAACCAGTATGAACACTGGCAGAACCGAGGTTTAGTCAGTTCTTTGAATTGTTGAAATTGAACAATAGGTATAAGTATATTAATCAGTGGAAGTAGGGAAGAAACCATGGTAAATAGTTATATAATCAATTCGTTAAAATCGTATATAGATAATCCTGACCCTCGTTATGCCTTAATGCTAAAAGGAAAATGGGGGTGCGGTAAGACTTACCTTGTAAATCAGTGGATAGATGATACGTTCAAGAATCCTGAAAAGAAGGATGATGTTGTTTTTGAACCTATACGTGTGACCCTTTACGGTATGACTGATACGGATCAGATAACAAAGGCCATTGACCGCCAGTTACATCCGTATCTATATACGAAAGCCGCAAAGATAGGAGCTGGTATATTAAAGATTGCAGGAAGGGTTGTACTGCGTACTGATTTGGATTTTAATGGTGATAATAAAAGCGACGCATCCCTTACCACTTCGTTGGACTCCCTTTCGTTTTTAGCATCAAAGGATGAGAAGATAATAAAGCCTGGCTCGCTGAAATTGCTTATTTTTGATGACTTGGAGCGTTCTCATATTCCGATGAAACGGCTTTTGGGCTATATCAATTACTTTGTGGAATATTGTGGCTGCCATGTCGTGATTGTAGGCGATGAGACAAAAGTGACAGACAAAGATGATAAAAAGATACTGGATGATTTTAAGGAAAAAACGGTAGGAAAGGAGTTTGAAGTAGCACCCGATATTGATGCGGCTATTACTCAGTTCGTGGAAGAATTACCTCAGGTTGATTGGCTTTGTGAACAAAAGGAGTTGATTAAGAAGATGTTTGTTGCCAGTCAATGCGATAACCTACGCATCCTGCGCCAATGCTTGTATGACTTTAAACAGCAATATAACGAAGTTGACACGAAACTAGTCAAGAAAGATAAGAGCGTGATGAAGACTCTTTTGGGTAGCTTCATTGCGGTGTATTGTGAGTATAAGGGCAAGAATAGAGATATATTGAAATCGTGGAATGGCGGGAAATGGGCCTTTTTGTATGGCAAAGAAGATACACCAGAGAAAAAGGCTATACAGGAAATATCTTCTCGTTATAATGCAGATCAATTTAATGGAATGAACGTCTTGAATGACGGGCATATTTTTAATATAGTTACGCATATAGAGCGGGGCGTTACGATGAAACCATATATTGATGGCTTGCTTATGGAGAGTCAGAAAGTAATAGGGGTACTGACTCGTCTAGAAGGATTCCGTGATATGGATGATGATGAGTTTAAGGCCGACTGCGATGAATTGTCACAAGATATTCTTACAGGAAAGTATCGCCAGTTCTACTCAATAGGTAAGGCGTTGGCATTTTTCTCTCTGTTTGAGAAAGAGCAACTTTATAAAGTGGAAGCAAATGTTATCGAAAAAGCAAAGGAAACGCTAAAAGAGATCTTTGAAAAAGACGTTCATGACGCAGAACTCCTTTATCGCTGCCAGAATGCATTTTGGCAGGGAATGAACACGGTTGAGAATAGGGACGATGAGTATCGTATTCATAAAGAGATGGTGGCTTTCTTCAATGAGGTGTTTAAAGCTCGTGAGAAAGATTTGCCTAATAAGATGCAGGAGACCCTTAATAACTTGAACAATGATAATGCCCAGAATTTGATTAGGTTGGATGATGAATCGACCCCAGACCATCATGCACCGTATAGCTTGATGCCTATTTTGAAAGATCAGGATGCTACGGCTTTGATGGAAAGAATAAAAGGTCTAAAGAATTGTAATGTTAGGGCCTTTGCTCTATTCCTTTCCGGACATTTCTTGCTTAGTTATAGTTTAGGAAGCGATCTTACGGATAGATTCAAAGAAGACTGCGATACTCTGAAATCGCTAAAGGAACTGACTGATAAGGAAGTGGAAAATGTGTGTGGTATTAGAAAGTGGGCTTTCCAGTATCTGCAGAAGGTGCTCAATGGTTGTATTCAAAGATGTGAGGGAAAGCGTGGCGCGATGATGGAATATATGTAGAGTAAAGTCAATGAACTATTTCTCTAAGACAAAGCTTTGCTGAGAGATTATTCTTTTCCCCAAGGATTTTAGAAATACTAAACAAACTAGTTAAGTGACGTGGAATTTCGGTCGTATCTGTACCTTAAGAGGTAGAGGAATTTGTTGAAGGCGAAAATTATATTTTTATATTATGGATTTAAAGAATATAATTGAGAAGATTGTGATTCAAGGCCCAGAGTCACTAACACAAGAAGAAAAGGAAACAATAAAAAGCATTGGCAATCAAAATGGTATTAAAGATTTTTTGTCTAGAATATCCATTAAGGACATCATTATGAAAAGAGAGGCCTTTCAAGCACTCAATATTAAGAAACTAACAGATGACGAACTATTTAATGCTTTGATAGATGCAATATCCTTTGATGTCGATGGCTCAAAAATGAGTTTTACTATGCCAAGGAGCGTATTTTATCCTGAAGGAACAAGATTTTATAAAATCAGACCATTCGATAAGGAAGATGACGATTTGCCACTAAAAACAATGTCAATCGAACAAGATGCATGGAATGCTCCTGAAGAGAAATGTAAATTGGGGAGATTAAATAAAGATGGAGAGTCTTTATTGTATACCTCAATACAATCTCCCAATGCATGTGTAGAGGAGATGGGTATTAAGGATGGGGACAAGTTTTGTTTGATAGTATACGAAGCAAGAAAAGATGTAATGGCGACATTAGTTGGTATTTGGCAAGACGACCAGCAGTTCTCTAATGAAGAGAATTTAAAGATGCGGATGATTACAAATGTTCTAAAAGACTTATTTACAAGAGATGTAGGTGAAGGTACAGAATTCCTTTATAGGGTGTCTGAAAGAATTGCCAAGGATTATTATGATTTACCTAGAGACTGTCAAGATGCATGGTGTTACCCTTCAGTTGCTGCCAAACAAGGTTATAATTGGTGCTTTCGCCCGGATGTGGCTAAGGAAGTTCTAAATCTAATAGGAGTTCAGGTATGTAGTGTTAATCGCGTGGACGATAATTATTGTTATAAATGCGATTGTATTTTAGTATGGAATAAAGATAAAGAAGTATATGATTATTACCGGGTCGATTCGCCGATATGTCGCCAACTTTTCCCTGAAATAGTGATTAATAAGGCATGATAACGTCACACTAGGGACAGGCCCTTCTGTGACATTTTGATAAATAATTCGGTAAATATTTGGAGTAATAATACTTTTTTTGTATCTTTGACCTCGAAATTATGTCGAAGATAGGCTGCATCTCAGAAAAATCTAAATAAATTTGGTTTTTCGCTCGATTTGCACTATCTTTGTACCGTTGGTTACTACTAATCATGATGCATTGGTCATCAGTCATCTATGAGTTGTGATACCACATATACGACAATACCCTTCTCCCTGTCATCCCGGTGGGGTGACCCCAAGGAGTTGGAGATGAGGACATACCAGGATGCAGTAGCCACGGAAAGTTGTGTATGGATGTGAAATGATATAATTTGGGGATAGGAACAATAAATAAGATTTTGGTCGAAATGTAAATATTCATTCCTATATAGAGCTTTAAAGAATCGTCGTAAGTCAAGTAGAAAGATTAGAAAGAAGGAGGATTAATTGAGATGGCAGAAATCCAAAAAACAAATGTATGCTGCATAGATTTGGCAGCGGATTGTATTGACTACCTGAAAGGATTGGGGCTTGCTGTGTTTGAAGGCTCCTTTGGATCTGTGTTCACTATTAAATGGGATAATTCATACTCTCATTCTAGATATGTACTTTCAGATGTTAGTCTGCCAGAAAATTTACATGAATATCATGTGTTTATTGGTGACACAGATCATCTTAACCATAGAAAATATTTGGCAAATGAGCATCAAATTTCTAATATAAAAGACCCTGAAGAAAAGTGTTTGACTTGTAATCGTCCAATTAATATATTGGATTTGAGACCTTATGGCACGAGTGTGCTATCTAAATTCTTTAAAAACAACCGTAATTACAAAAGAATTGAAATTGTCTTTTTGGGAGCATACAACTCTGTAGCATACACTTCAAGTGTGGTTGGTTATATGAGTCCTCACCCTTCTGGTTCTTTTTCGAATTACGATGCCTGGGGGCTTCTAAATGGAGATAGTAAAGAGGGTAACAGAGTTGTTTTAGAGGAGAATAGAGAGTCAAGAATGCTTTTTGATGGCAGATTAAATCAGGTAAGGTACTACTATACATTCAAAAGGCCTTATATTGATCAAGGCAAAACTAGAGAAGAAGATTCCCATTTTTTGTCCTTGCTAAAAAATGAAGATGGAGAGTGTATCTCTTATTTGTATTGTACTAATAGTGGTAGTTGTGTGTGTGTATTGCCTCAAGTGGACAAAAAATCATCTTTGCTAAAATCTTTGTTTGAGAATATCATATTTCCTTTTTGTTCTGAATTCTTTCCAGATATTGAAGCAAAGCGTTGGATTTACAAATCTGATTATGAATTGCCAGAGGAGAAAGCTGTTAGGGAGAAAATAGCAGCAAAGCGAGAAGAGTATGAAAAAGAGATTTCAGCTTTGGAATCTGAGGCAGTTGAAGCCGGCAAGAAGAATGATTTTCTAAAAAAGATTCTCATAAGCACTGGAGGACAGTTGGTTCATGCGGTGAAGACTTATTTAGAATGGCTTGGATTTAAAGATGTGATAGATAAAGATGAAACGCTTTTAGAGGGGGAAATAAGAGAAGAAGATTTGGACTTAAATTATAATGGTCAGTTGGTTTTGCTTGAAGTAAAAGGTATTAATGGGACTTCAACAGACTCGGAGTGCTCACAGGTTAACAAGATAGTGCTACGGAGGATGAAGCAACTCAAGACAACTGATGTACATGGTGTTTATATTGTAAATAATCAAAAGAATATTGAGCCATTAAGTCGTCAGGTACCACCTTTTAATGAGAATCAGATTTCAGATTCAGAGAATCAAGACCGCACTCTTATATATACAGCACAGTTGTTTGCGGTGTTTTCTGATATTGAAAATGGCTATATAACAAAAGAAGAAGTACGCGAATGTTTCTTGAAACCAGGATTGGTAGATTTCCATGCCGGATTTGAATCATTGGGTAAACCATATGACTATTTTAAAGACAATACAGTAATATGTCTTAATTTAATGGGTAATAGGATATCAGTCGGGGATACCTTATACTATAAAGATCCCTTACAGAAACTTGCTGGCCTAAAGGTTCTGAGTATTCATCAAGGTAAAACTTCCTTTGACACAGTAGATGAAGGAAAGACTGGTATCATGGTTGATAAAATAGTTCCAAAAGGTACTGAAATCTTCATAAAACACGAATCATAACTATACAATTAACAATCAGATATTGATTTCTGATAAAAGTGTTTACGTCTTGAAATGATGTGAAAGAATGGAGAGTGGGAACGTTTAGGAAGTCCGTATGTATTAACATAACATTGAAATAATAAGGAGGTAGGAAAGTTATGGAAGAGTTTTATTTTAAGGACAAGAAGAGCAATAGGGCAATACGGGGTATAGGCCCAAAGAATGATATCAATTGTGCCCCATTAGACTATTTCAAATTAGGTCATGCTGAAATCGAATCCAATGTATTTGGTGATATATTGAAGGTTAAAAGTCCGGTGCCTATACCCGATAATATGGTAAGAGACTTTGTACTAAAAGAGACCGATAAGATGATAGAGGAAAAGCTCAAAACATCAATGGCAAATCCAAAAATTCATGAACTATTAACAAATGATGCTCTTAGCTATAAACAACAGAACAAGCTACTTAAAGGTGTAGAGTTGGATGGAACTGATATGTTGTGGCTAAACAAGGAAGCACAAGACGAAGGCTATTTGCTAGATGTCTACCACGAGGAAAAACACCCGGCAAAGTTTGATGAAAAGAAACATCCCCATGTTTATAATCAAAAAGCTGATGGTACAATAGAGACCATTGGTGAGACAGATATGACTGATGGGGAAATGCGTGCATTGCTGCAACAACGTAAGGTCGTTCAGGCACGGATATACCACAAGGGCAGCGCCTGGCATTGTTTCTACTTTACATACAAAGGATTGGCTGGCGAAGAGAGTGGAAAAATGGGCTCGAAACCACACTATCACTATCTATCAGATAAGTCTGGGATTTCATGGGAAGACTTGATAAAAGGAATAAAGGATTGTGACATGCCAACATCGAAGGTTCATATTGTAATTAATAGGTAATATGAAGAATAGGCTGAAAGCAGGCTCACACTGGGGACAGACCCTCTTGTGAGGTTTTGTCATGGCACTTCGGAAAAAAGCAAGATCAGGGGACGGTTCTTTGATCCGTTCTTAATTAAGGGATTAAAGTATCCTGTAAGGAATAAAAGTCATTAAGTGATATATGCCGCGACAGGCGAGGAAGGAATCAGGGACGGGTATCTAC
>Ga0247610_10004902_pt1 | contig 14188 bp, 10 predicted proteins | sample 174DNAGHGhighgp2_FD_193483 | JGI IMG/M metagenome (GOLD analysis project Ga0247610, IMG submission 193483) | Sheep rumen microbial communities from Palmerston North, Manawatu-Wanganui, New Zealand - 1742 DNA GHGhigh gp2 | ecosystem: Host-associated > Mammals > Digestive system > Stomach > Rumen... | reverse complement strand
ACCCTTATATTTATAAGTAATTGTATGAGTTGCTGCATCATAATTGATGTCTGTAATATTTGGATTACCAGCATCTAATACTTTTACTTCTGTTGAATCTGCAGAATCTTTATATTTATAGTTCTTATAAGGTTCTCCAATAAGAATCATATTATATACTGTACATGATGGATTTCCATCTTTATCTAATACAACATTGCCATCTTTATCAAGTTTGCAATATGTATAAGTAAGTATACTATAATCACCCTTATTAGTTACACTTATTGAATCTAATGCAATATTATCATTAGCTGTTAATGTTTTAATTTCACGAACTAATCCAGTTCCTGATATTACTAAACCATCTTCTTCTACAGTAATGAATCTTGCATCTTCATTATTTTCTTCTTTTACTGAGAACCAAATATCTTCTCCATTTGGATCTTTTACTGTTACTACGAAGTCAAATGTTTGATCTGGGAATTGTGCAACTCCTTCATCATATTCAACATCTTTAGAAATGTCTAAAACACTTCTACGATGGTTAATTGCTGTTAAGCTTGCTTCGATTCCTTCAGTTCCTTTTATATAATATGTATAAACAGGATTTTCAGCTGTACCAGTATTAATTTTATACCAGTTAACACCTTCAGTTCCTTGTGGTTGTGTTGAACCATTGTTTATTAACATTGTTAATGTTCCATTTACTAACATTGGACGAACAACTGCTGCTTCTAACTCCCAGTTATAAGCATCGCTACCTAATTCTCCAAATGAGTAATCATGTCCAGGAGTTAGTACTGTAACAACGTTATTTGAATCTACTGTCATAATACCAATTGCTATATAAACTCCATCAGACCATTCATTGTCATCACTTAAACTAACTTTAGTTCCATTTTCTCCGCCAAATGATTGTCCATCTCTTAACACTTCAATTTCAATTGGTTCATGTTCTCTTTCATCAAGTTCATTTTCCCATTGTTTTGAAATTGCTAACATTTCAGTTGCTTGTGTAGTAACTGGATCTGGATTAGCATAAGTTGCTGTTGTTGATGATGGATCATCATCTCTTGTATCTGTAAATGTTAATGATGCTACTGTATTTGTTTTTAATGTGTATCCACCATTACCATCAGATACTAAATATCTTGTAATGTTTCCATCTAAAGTGTTATATAAAGATGGATCATTTTTTAAGTCTGCAATTAAATCTAATGTTTCTTGACTTGGCCATACTCTAAATGTAACTTTATAAGTAACACCATTTTCAAGAACACCTTCTTCTGATAAATTCCATACTACATGTCCTTTATCATCTAATGATGCTTCTGGTGCATCAGTCCATTCTTCTTGTACCCCATTTTTAATCTTATAATATTTATATGAGCTTTCATCTACTATTAATAAGTGACTAACATCAGAAGTAGTTTCATAGTTTGTATGTTCAACATAACTTGTTGTTCCATCATCTAATCCTACACTTCCGAAACCTGCCATTTCGATAGCAGTTAAGATTGCGTTGAATGCTTCTTGTAAACCTGCAGTGTTTGCAGCTGTATAATTGTTTGCTGCTACACCACCTGACTCAGTTGTTAAACTAGTCATATAATTTGCTCCAGTTTCTCCACCGTAAGCAAATATTGTATAGAAATTTTTAGAACCTATAGCTGTTACTACATTTGTAGCATCATCTATAGCATTGTCATAACTACGTTGCATATTTGGTTGTTGTTCATAACCAGTACCATAAGCACCATAGTCTTCATTCCAATCATTATGTCCATCTCTTGTTTCTCTAAATGTTGGAGCTCCGTCTGATACAAATATTACAAATACTGGATCATTGTCTCCTGTACCAAAGTTAACATTTGAAACTTGTTGTAATGCTGCTTCCCAGTTTGTACCACCATTAGCTCTTAATGCATTTACTGTTGCTTGGAATGTTGCAAAATCAGTTGTTGGTGTTTGAGCAATGTCTGCTCCATTTGAGAAAGTTATTAATGATATCTCAACAGTATCTATTGGGTTACCATCTTTTCCATTATTTGATAGTAAAGCTTCAGCTAAACTATTTACTGCAGATTGTGCTGCTTCTAATCTACTATGATTAGCAACTTGTTGTGTATATCTTTGTCCTGTATATTCTATCCAGTTAGGATTGTAATAAGAACCGGTGTTATACCAATAACTAATATTATTTCCTCTACCTGCTCTAGTTAATGCAATATATTCACCATCTACTAATCCATATAGGCCATTGCCAGTTGAACTTGTTGGTGTATAAGTTGTTTCTGATGTAGCTGTTGTACTCATACTACCTGAAACATCTAATATAACTACAACGTTAACATTGTTAGGTTTCTTTTCAGCTTCACCTGTGATTGTTAATTCTAATGTATAAGTTCCATCACCATTATCAATTAATTCTTTACTGTGATCTGGAACTGTTGTATCTGTTAATCTTATAACATATCTTGTTCCTTCAGTTTCAACTGTTAATGTCTCTTGTGTTAAAAATACACTTGGACTTGAAATTGTCCAATCACCAGAAGTTGGAGTAACAACTATTTGAGTTTCATTACTACTTTCAACATTTGTAATGTCTGCAAGATTGATATCGATTGATAAGTCTTCAAATATTTTTGAAAGTGTAACACTCTTTCCTTCTCCTGACTCAATTCTGTAATCTATATTTACTGTTGTTGCAGTTGGTGCTTCTCTTGTTGCGATTGGTTCTTCAACAACCTCATCACTTTCAACACCATTTGCTGTTAACAAAGTTTCGTTTTCAGAATTTTGATTTTCATTTACACCTTGAACATTTTCATTTTGTGGATTTTGATTTTCATTATTTATATTTTCATTTTGTGAGTTTTCATTTCCAACAACTGTTGTCTCATTTGAATTTTGTTCATCACCAGTAACATTACTATTAATGTCTGTTGGATCAGTAACATTTTCACCTGATGCATTGTTGTTTGAATTTTGATCTTCGCCAGTAACATTATTATTAATGTCTCCTGACTCTGAATTATTTTCACCCAAAACATTTTGAGAATTTTCATTGTCATTATTTTGAACAATGATTTGTGAATTCTCATCAGCACTATTGTTGTTTTCATTTTGAACAACTGGTGCTTCTGTTGTAGGTTCAACAACAGCTGCTGGTTTATCAGCAACTACTGCTTCAGTATTATCCTCACTTTCTATTGCATCTACTCCTTCAGCATATAGAATGTTTATACCGAAAAAGAAAACGCAAATTAATAATAAACTTAAAAGTATTTTCTTTGCCATGACCTAATCCCCCTTGTTCACGCATGTAACCATTATTATATTCACAAAAAAAATCTTGTCAAGAAAAAAATATAATTTTTTATCATTGGCAAAGTTAAAGGAATCCGCATAATTACTAGCAAAAAGCAAGATTATTAAAAATCTGTTTATGTTTTTTTTGAGATTTTTTATATTTCAAAAAATCTCTTTAATTTTTTTAAGAGTTAATTTATGGTAAAAAAAACATAACTATTAAAATCCATCGTAAGTATACGGAATCAGGTTTGTTTTTTTTCATACAATTAGATATGACTTATTATAAATATAGTTCATTCAGCCGAGGAAAAAATACTGATATAAATTTACATGATGAATCGTTAGTGGCATAAAAAAGATTACGCCATTAATTAGCATATTGATAAACTGTTATGATGTTTAATAATGGATAACTATTGTTATCATTTATATTTGATTACAAATAAAAAACCATACTTTGAATAATATATGGTTTTTTAATTAATTATTAAATTTTTCTTTTGTATCATTTTTGATACCAACCCTTTTAATATCTAGGATTAAAAAGGCAATGACTGGTATTAAAGCAATTATAGAAACATATATACCTTTAAGATATTTTTTCTTGTTTAGTATACACCTTGAGGTATCATTTTTACTACAGTATATCTTTCTCTTTGATGATAATTTAGGTTTGTCTTTTTGTTCTTCTGTGATTTGATATGTCTTTCCATTGAATGTATAAAAATATGAAACCTTATATATATTACCTTTGTGTTCATAGCCATAACATGTTGCTTCTATTTCAACATTATTATGAATAATTGCAAGATTTCTACAAATGAAAAATATGGCAATTAGACCAAACAAAATCATGACTTTTGATACATAAGAAATTTTGTTTTTTTTCTTGGTCATAATACCACATCCATATTTAACAATTTAATTATATCATATTTTTTAGAATTTGTTTAGTTCTAATTATATGATCAGTTTTTATGATTTTTTTTGCAATAAAAAAATTCTAATTTTTTTTAGAATTTTTTACTAGATTATTATATCTTAATTTAAATATTTGTAACATTAACACCTGTAATGTGAATGATTAAAAAGCAAAATTAATAACCATTTTATTGTCTTTTTTGACTCAATTTTTTAACTTATTTATACCTTATTTTTGATTAATTTTTTAGGATTAAATTTATATTTTGTATACTCTAAAATAGCAACTTTTTTATCATAATAAGTAACTATCCATGCCTCTCTACTTTTTGGAAATTCTTTACTTAGAGGGAACATATGGCTCTTAATTATGTTAGTTTCTTTAGGTGATAATTGGTAATATTTAGATGCATTTTTGTATGCTTTTTGAGGGTGTTCATAAGCTATTTTTAACCACTTTGTAGTGATGTCTGAAGCACTAAAAAAGTCATGTAAAAGAGCTGCTTTTGTTGCAGATTTATAATCTAATCCTCTCTTTTTTGTTCTTAAATATACCCTCTTAGCGACCCTAATTGAGTGGTCAAATCTAGTAGTTCCATGATGCTTTTCTTGTCTCAATTTACGATATTTTTCTATTGATAATACATCATCAACTAGCTCTAAAAACTCCTTGTCCATCATAATAAATTCACCTATTTTTCATCCTCTGCTTCTTCAATTTTCTTGTTATATTTGTCTATTATTTTTTTGATTTTCTTGTTATATTTACCCTTAATTTTATCTATTTTTTTGTCTCCATCGGCTTTAATTTTTTGTTGTCTTTCGTTGTATTCTTTTATGTTTAAACCTATCTTTTCTTTGGTTTCTTTAATGATTATTTTAATGTTTGGGAAGGCTCTAAGAAGTCTTCTATAACCCCATCCAAGACTCATTATTTTCGCATTTACTATTGATCTAACTTCTTCTGTATTGTCTTTTTCTATTAGTTTATTTTCTCTTCCAACACCATCCAAAATGTTAAATGAGAACACTAAATCTGCTACAAAAAGTATCAATGTAACAATGAAAATTATATCAAAAATTTGTGGTTTTAGACCATTCAAAATATTAAAAAATATTGGGTTTAGGAACTTAATAACTACTACTCCAAGTATACCAAAAGGTATCATTGTATTAAGACTAATCCTACCATTTATATTAAATTTATCTTGACTATAATCCCACCATCTAGCATGAAAAATCTTTTCCATAACTAGGCTTGTATAGTACTCTAAAATTGAAAAAATAATTACTCCTAGAAAGAATAAAACTACTATATCATCACTATATTTTTGAAGTAAAAGTGTTGCTAAAACACCACCTACTCCATATATAGGACAGTATGGTCCGATTAAAAATCCTCTATTAATAAACCTCTTAAATTCAAATGATTTCTTTACTGTTTCAATGATCCAACCTAAAATTGAGTACACCAAAAATAATAGAAAATAGAACTCTATTTCATGTATCATAATATGCACCACTACCTAGTTAATTTTCTTGGAAAGTCATTTGAACTATCATAATCTGATAGATTAAATCCATTGTTAATTGCTATGTTTACAACCTCAGCATCTGATGCTTTTTCAACGTTAATTAAGTCCATCATTGCTACTGGATTTACTTGCATAGCACTACCAAAATAATCTATTAAATCTTCTCTTAAATTGTCTGAATCTATTATCATATTACACCTACTTTTTTTCTACTTCATAAAACATTTTAAAGATGCCTATTAAAGCACAAGATAAGATTACACCACCAAATATATCACTTAACCAGTGTACACCGCTTAGTATTCTTCCTGCTACTATTAGGCCTATTAAAACGCATGTAACTATATTAATTTTATCTATATATTTTTTATTAAAATAAGACTTACTTACTATTAATGATGAAAGCCCTACACATAAAGCTAACATAGTATGTGATGAAGGATATGAAGGCTCTAAAACTCCATCAATAAGTACTGGTCTATAATTAATAACCACTTTATCAAATAACACATAGAAAGCAAGTACTACGACGTAGAATATTCCAAGTACTATTATTTCTCTATCAATCTTAAATAAACTCTTTCTTTTTATTAATTGATACAAACCAATACATCCATATATTAAAACTAATAATAAAATTATATATCCTAATAATTCAGATAGTTTATAGAAAAAATGATTCTCTTTTGCTATGTTCATAAACCACTTATTCATAGTAGCCAATCCTACTTTTGAACCATTTGGTCCGATTGGTTTTACATCTACAAATTTAACTAATAAAGTATAAATAATAAATGCTACTGTAAAACTAATTGCTTCAATAATATTTCTTTTTTTCATTTGATTTTCACCTCTATAATAATTATATCACGTTATTCTTTTTAGATAAATAATTATACAAATATAATACTTCGCTAATACCAACTATATTTGTAAAATCTTTAAAATGTGCGGTATATTTCATTACGTTTCTTACATCACACATAAGTAGTTTTCCAATACCTTCTACTTCATATTCTTTTGTATATATTTCACCTGTTTGTTTTTCATATTCTTTCATTGAATTGTATTGAGTATATAAGTCCATAAATATTGAAACTGTTACTCTATATTTTTTATTATCTATATAATAATTATTTGTTTCAGCATGACATCTAACACTACCTTGAATAGCAAATCCTTCATTAGTTATATATGAACTTGCTAGGCTATCTATTGTACTAACTGGAAGATTCATATTACCAACTAAAGCTTTATTTTCTCTAATAGTGTCATCTGCTTTTTTAGTTAATGATTTAGTATAAAATAGTTTATTGTTTTTATTATCTAAGACTTTAGAAAAGAATTTTATAAACTCTTCACTTGTTGTTTTAACACCACAATGGCCATAATAACCACCCATTATATTTGCTTTTGGATCATTAGTCATATTTTTATTTAAAGTAATATAATCATCTCTATCTATATCTAAATAAGTATTTTTTAAATTATATTTTTGAATTATATATTTATTAAATAATTCTTTATAACTCTTTTTTGTATATGTTTCTAATATATCTGTAAGTATCATTATTGGCAAATCAGTATATTTATAATAACCTACACCTTCAGGCGTAATATAAGCCGTTCTAAGGGCATTTATAGCGTCTTTTTTATTATTACACTCTCTTATATCTATTTGTGTCCTATAATCGTTATTAAAGCTTATTAAGTCCATTAAAGTTAAATAATCAATATTCTTATAAAAACCCGTTAAATCGCCTATTTTAGTGCTTAAATTAAGCCCATATTCATCTATTACATCAAATAGTATCATTTCAGTATAAATCTTAGTCATAGATGCTATATCAAATATAGTATTTTTATCATATTTATTATTTCCAAAAGGAATATATATATTATTATCATTAACACTAATAGTCACTATACCACTAGGTATATCAAACATAGGATAAGATTTATGCCAATCATCCATAAGGTTATTCAATGATTCCTTAAAATAATCTTTTGTATTTGTATTATTATCTAATAATTCTTTTAGCAGTTTTCTTTCTTTATTTGAAATAAAATTTAAATTGTTTATTACTTTATTTATCATATTCATCAATAATATTTTAATATATTCTAGTATTTTTAACAATAAAAAAACACTATTGTGTTTTTTCTATAATATAATTTTAAATTGATTCTCAAAAAATTTATATGTCTTAGGACATCTTTTTTTCAAATCTTTTGGTGCTCTTACATATGCATCAAATGTAGAAGCAAAATACTCTCTAGAATTATTAATATTTGCTTTTATTTTAGCCATTGGATATTTATAATAACTAGTCTTAGTAAACTTATTCTTTTCTGATTTATAAATACTCATAAACTCACTTTGCATACTTAACCAATCATTATGATAATCATAAGCATGTCCAAGTTCATGTATTAAATTACTTTTAGCATAATCTTTACTAAATCTATCTATAGAATATGATTTATATACTCCTCTTTTCTTAAAATAACTTTTAAGTTTAGATGATTTATATGATTCAATACTTACATCACCTGTAAATAATCCTGCATAACTTGGATAAATATTATATCCATATATTCTTATTAATAAATCGTTTTTATCATAAGAATCTCTAGCTCTTTGAGGTATTTTTTCATATTCTTTTCTTAATTCACTTACATATTTTGGTGATCTTATATATTCCCATCTTACTTCTGCATTTACTTTTATTATAAATGTGAAAAGTATTAATAATAGAAATAAAATCTTAAATAATTTTTCTTTCATATTAGGCCCCCTGAAATTGTCAAATATTATATCAAATTATTGGTAAAAAAAGCAATAAAAAAGGCTTATAGATAAACTATAAGTCTTAATAACATTCTATTATAGTTTTAACATTATCTTTATCATCTTTAATAGCAAAATAATCTATATTATCTCTTTTACTATGATATAAAGAAATATTATCTTCTTCTTTTATTTCTTTTCTATATGTAATTCTAAAATCATTAAAATCAGAATAATCAAAATAATCAGCTAAATAATCAAAATATCTTACATTATTAACATGTCTATTAAAATCCAAATCACTTTTTCTAATAACAATTTCACTAATATCATCATATTTATCTAAAACAACCATATGTTTTAATTCTCTTTCTTTAAAAGTAGAATCTTCTTTTACAAAATTTCTTAACACCTTTTTAGGAATACTTTCAAGTGATGTTGTTTTAACATTAAATAGTGCCATCTTTGTTGTTGCTTGTACATATAATTCATCATTTACATACACTTCAAAGTCAGTATACATAAAACAATCTTTAGGATCTCTTCCCCATGTTCTAATAATTAATTTATCTCCATATTTAGGTCTTTTTAATACTTTTACTTTCCAATCTACTACAAACCAAGTTAAATTAGTTTTAACAACATCTAATATGCCAAAACCAAACTTATCAGCATAAAAACTCATAGCATTTTCAAATACCACTATTAATGCTTTATTTGTCATTAAAAACTCATTATTAACTTCATCTATACCTACTTTATGTTTTCTTTCGTATTTCATATTTTCTCTTTCTAAAAACGGATTTTCATCCGTCTTATTATTTTGTTTAAATATTTTATTAATGGCAAATTAATTTTCCTGTATTTGAATCAGATCCATAAATAGTACAACTTGTTTCATAATGCATGCTTGTATAACCAGATGTTTTAGAATTTCCATTATAAGAACCATCTGTACACCAATAATTATGTCCATCAGATATAGTTTTGCATTGACTAGCTGCAAATATTTTATTCAAAATAGCAATGTTACTATTATGATATGCTCCATTAGTAGATCCTTCGATACAATAAATTTTATCATCTTTTAAAATACATGCATATGCTCTTGATATTGTATCACCAGAAAGTACTAATCCAAAAAAATTATGTCTTTGTTTTCCACCTAAAGTTTTTAAATTATTAATATCAGTTGTATATTCACTTGTAGATACAGTAGAACCTAAAGTTTTTGCTTTATCACCTTCATCACTAAAATATGCATAAACACATCCATCACAATTAATAACTTCATTTACAACTACAGGTCCTTCATTCAAAGGAACATTTTCCTCATCATCATATTCAATAATTTCATCATCAATTATTATACTATTTGAAGTATTAGTTTCATTATTTATAATTTCAGTTGTTTGATTAAAATCTTCATTTGTAGTGTTAGTAATAATACTCTCATTTTCATCAGTCTGAATTGGATTAGAATTTTCATTTGAATTCTTTTCTTTTCCACAACCTACTAATAATAAACACATAACAATAATTATCAAACTAATTAAACATTTGTTTTTCATTAAAGTCCCTCCTTGTATATATTCTATCATATATCTATAGATTTTTTTAATAATTGTAATATAGAGCAATAAAAAAATCCTTATAAAAGGATTTCTTAACTAAATTGTCTGGAAGACAGGAGCAAAACTTTTATATACTTTCAATTTGAAGATCATTCACAATATCCCATTATATGTGCACTTGAATATGTATAGGCATATAATGATATTATATATTTTCAAGTAAACAAGACCAAAATATAAGACCAAGAATTCTTATTTTTTATAACCATAGTTTTCTTCAGACTCTTCATCTTCTTTATTTTTTATAATTGAATGAGCACCTAAAGCTGATGCACCCACTGCTAAACCTATTCCAGAAGCAATACCCATTGCTTTTACTCCGGTACCTGGTTTTGGTTGTGCAATTGTTTGTTCAGCTTCTGGAGTAATCTCAACAACCGGTGGTTTTTGAATTTCAGGTTCATAATATTCATTATGGCCTGTATCTATTATAGGTTCTTCTATTTGATTTTGTATTATTTCATCTTGATTTTCTATTATTATTGGTTCATCAGGATTTACAAGTGGATCAACATAAGGATTTGTTGGTTTTTTACTATATCCTCCACCACTAGACATATGAGATGGTTCTGGTTTAGTAGGTTCAGTTGGAACTTGTGTTTCAGGTTCCACAAATACATCTGTTTGAGGTTCTGTTGCAGGAGTTGTTTCAGGAACAGCATCAGGTTCAGGTTGAGGTACTGTTTCAGGTTCAGTAACAGGTGTTGTTTCTGGCTCTGTTGAAACATCAGTTGGCGCCTCGGTATTAGGTTCAGGTTGTGGAGTACTACCGCCTGTACTAGGTGTAGTTCCTCCTTGTGGATATCCAGTATTACCACCACCCAAATTAGAGTTATTATTAGTATCCGTGATATCTGCATTACCTGCTGTAGTATCAGTATAAGGATTTTCTAAACCTTCTGTATCATTATTATTTAATTTACTCTGATAATCATTTAATAAATTCTTATAATATGTTGGATCAGTTGAACTCAAGAACTCTTTATATGGATCTAAATCCAAAACAAAATTTGTTGCAAATGATTCATTGCTTTGTGTTAAATCTACTGGTTTTTCATATGCAACCTTTACTTGATCTATTGATTTTTGTATTAAGTTTTGAGCAGCTGAAACTACTTGTGAAAAGCCTTCAAGTATTCCTTTATATGTCTCTAATGTTTCTTTTATTTGTTTATATCCTTCTAATATCTCTTTTGCTGAACTAATTTCTGCTTGTGTATAAGCAGGTTTACAAGTTTCTTCAACATCTGGTATCTCACATATAGGAGGAGCACTTTCCATTGATTGTATTGTTCTTTCTTGAGTTGCTATCGTTTCAACCATCTCGGATATTGAGTTTATTACTTCTGGAAGTTTAGAATCATCTAATTCTCCTATTGTTGCCATAGCACTATATTTAGTTCCTATCATAGCATTAATTGAAGCAGATGCCCCTTGTATATAATCAGTTACCATTCCCATAGCAGTTTGTATTGTATCACCTAAAAACTGTGCTGAATCTGCATTTAATGTAAGCAAGTTTTGGTAATTTTGCATATTTATTTTTACGTTTTCCCATACCCCGCCTTGAAGTATACTGGACGTACCAATTTTTGATGTAAAATCAATTACACTTGATTTTAAACTATTTGCTCTATCTATTTCTCCATTTAATGATGGAATAATTGAATTAATTGCATTATTTAATGAATCTACACTTATTCTTCCTACTTCACCAGCACCTACATTATTTCCGAGTAAATTTGAAAGTTCATTATATTTGTCAGAGGTAATAAATGCATTTTTTGCTGTATCAAATAAACTAGCAGTAGTATTATTTAAGGTTTCAAGTGCACTAGCAACGGTTGGATTACTTGTATTATATAATTCACTTACACCATCACTTAATGCATTATCTGCCATGAATGATGCAAATCCATCTAATTTATATATTTCATTTGCTATTGCATATACTGCGTCTGCTTCTTCTGCTATTTTTCCATAAAGTGAATTAGTTATACTACCATAGTAATTTGTTGCCGAATAAAATGACCCAATTATATTAGCATCTCTATCAGTTTCTTTTGTATACACTAAATCTTTATGCTCGTATAACTTTCCTTTCAATTCGTCCATTGCATTTGATACATATGAAAGATTAGAAGCTAATGTATCTCCATCACCACTATATGAAGCTGCAAACTCTGATAACTCTTCACTCTTATCATGTAAATCTTCTATACTAACATTATCAGTAGGAAGACCTTCTCTTGCTTTATTTACATATGCTTGTGCTTCAGCAGCATTTTCAAAATCATGAAGAACACCATTTTCATCTAACCATTGATATTTAAATGTTGCATTTACACCATAACCTTCTGCTTTAGGAATATATCTAAATGAATCTTTAAATTCAAAATTATCAAAATCAAATACTCCCAATTGGTTTGTAATAGTAAGTGTATCATTATGACCACCACTATTAAGATAATTTGAATTTCTAACAAATACTACTTTTGCTCCAGCTTTAGCAGCTTTAACCAATCTTTCATCAAATTTAGAACTATGTGCTGCTCCACCGCTAGAATCAGTAAATGCTACTAATACGCTATCTTTAAAATTTGAATAATTAATATCTGCATCACTACCACCTAATGCTGATGGATCATTCATAACCATAACTACAGGTTTTGATTTATCTTGTATATATTTTTGTGCTGCTTCAAACATTAATGGACCAGAAGATGAATAACTACTAAATATAGGTTCTTTTTCAATACCTAATTTTTCAGATATCATACTAACTGTTTCTCCAATGTTTAAAAAAGATTTTACATTTTCTGCATCTATTGGAGATATTAAAACAACGTTGTTGTTTTTTCCTTGTTTAAATGTATAAATTCCGTCATTCTGAAAACCGTTGGCTCCATTGCCAACGATATATACGGATGTATTTTCATCTATTTTTTCAGGTACTTGGATTTTATAAAAATTGCCATTTATATTAATGGTTTGGCCTGTTGTTGCCCCATATTTTCCACTTAATATACCTTCCCAATCGATATTATCCATAGTGCTCACCTAATATAATTATAGCATATAATTACATTTAATTGATATAGAAAAAAAGATTTGTAGCAAATTAAAAAGCCTTTAAATAAAGGCTTTATTAACTAATGGTCGAGAAGACAGGAGCACCCTTTTACTGTATCTTGAGATCTACTGTCTCATTTTTTCTAGTAATTATGCATATCTGTGTGTACTAATAATCACACATGTATACCTATTTTAATAAAAACAAGTCATTTTTTAAGGCATTTTTTCAAATAAAAGAGCACAATAATTGTGCTCTATATTTGCTATTGACAGGATTTCAACCTGTATCTCTTTGAATAAACAAATTGTTTTCACTCTTAAACTACTCATATAGCATATTAGTTGCAGCCCTGAATCGAACAAGGCTTCCTCAATGTAATATACATTAAAGCGTGCTTCCCAGTACACTACTGCAACCGCAGATACTATATCACATGTAATAAATATAAGTCAACTAAAAAGTCCATATTTCTATGGACTAATTAACTAATGGTCGGGAAGACAGGATTTGAACCTGCAACCCCTCGGTCCCAAACCGAATGCTCTACCAAGTTGAGCCACTTCCCGAAAATATGGTGCGCTCAAGAGGATTCGGACCCCCAACCTTTTGATCCGTAGTCAAATGCTCTATCCAGTTGAGCTATGAGCGCATCTCTTGAGTCTCATTAATATCAAAAAATGGTGGCTTCAGTTGGAATCGAACCAACGACACCAAGATTTTCAGTCTTGTGCTCTGCCAACTGAGCTATGAAGCCACATGGCGGTTCGTACGGGACTTGAACCCGTGATCTCTCGCGTGACAGGCGAGCGTGATAACCACTACACCAACGAACCATGGTTGCGGGAGATGGATTTGAACCAACGACCTTTGGGTTATGAGCCCAACGAGCTACCAGACTGCTCTATCCCGCGATATCTAAAAAAGTGGCGGAGGA
>Ga0247610_10004901_pt1 | contig 14191 bp, 12 predicted proteins | sample 174DNAGHGhighgp2_FD_193483 | JGI IMG/M metagenome (GOLD analysis project Ga0247610, IMG submission 193483) | Sheep rumen microbial communities from Palmerston North, Manawatu-Wanganui, New Zealand - 1742 DNA GHGhigh gp2 | ecosystem: Host-associated > Mammals > Digestive system > Stomach > Rumen... | reverse complement strand
CAAACTGCTGAGCAACATCACCCAATTCATGGTGGAGTTGGGAACAGGCTTTGCATACGTAGGAAAGGAATATCGTCTTCAGGTTGGTGAGAGGGAGCAGTTTATCGACTTGTTATTCTACAACCTTAACCTGTCGTGTTATGTGGTGGTGGAAGTGAAAATCGGCAAGTTCGAGTTTGCTGATGTAGGTCAGTTGGGTGGATATGTGGTGTCGTGTAATCATCTCCTGCGAAAGGAAGGGCGTGACAACCCTACTATTGGCTTGCTGATATGCAAGGAGAAAGACCGCATACAGGCACAATATGCTTTAGAGTCAAGCAGTCAGCCATTAGGCATTTCCGAGTATGACCTTGAGAAATTCTATCCAGAGAAAGTGGAAGGCACCATCCCCACCATTGAAGAGATAGAGCGGCAACTCGAACGCAGGATGGAAGAAGAAAAGGAGGATGGCGATGAGTAATTTCGAGAAATTAGGTAAATATATATCAGAATGTGATACTCGCAACGCAAACAATCAATATGGATTGTCTTCGTTGCGTGGTGTTAGCATTAATAAGGAGTTTATAGAATCCAAAGCCAATATGGAAGGAGTTTCATTAACCCCTTATAAATTAGTTAAACCTAATGAATTTTGTTTTGTAACAATAACATCTCGTAATGGAGAAAAAATCTCTTTAGCTCAAAACACTTCTGATGAAACATATATTGTATCATCATCATACATTGTTTTTAAAGTAAATGACGAGAAGGAACTTTTACCCGATTTTCTGTATCTGATATTAAGCAGACCTGAGTTTGATAGATATGCAAGATTTAACTCATGGGGGAGTGCAAGAGAGGCATTTACGTTCGAGAGCATGGAGTTGACAGAAGTTTGTATCCCTTCTCTTTCCGAACAGCAGAAGGTGGTGAATGTTTGGAAGGCTTTTAGGGAAATCAAGGAGCAGAATGAAGCGAAAGCAGCTCCATTGATGCAACTTTGTCAAAGCTATATTCAGGAGTTGAAACATAAATATCCAGCACAAGAGATAGGGCCATATATTGAGGAATATGATACAAGAAACAAAGATTCTTATTACAAAGTAGAGGACGTTAGAGGAATTAGTATTGAAAAGAAAATTATTGATACGAAAGCTAATATGGATGGAGTGTCATTGAGTCCCTACAAAATATTTAAGAATGGAACCTTTTGTTATGTCACTATAACATCAAGAAATGGAGATAAGATAACACTATCGTTAAACCCTGATGATAGAGATTATATTGTATCGTCCTCATATATTACGTTTGATGTAAAGAACTCTGACGTGATAATACCTGAATTTCTCTATCTTTGGTTTTGTCGTTCAGAGTTTGATAGATATGCAAGATTCAACTCATGGGGAAGTGCTCGTGAGGCATTTTCATTTGAAGATATGAAAAGAACAAAGGTTCCCATACCTCCTCTCGACGTTCAACGTGCTATTGTAAACATCTATAAGTGTGCCAATGAAGCTAAGCAAATAGCGGCAGAAGCAGACAGGCTCTCACGAGAAGTCTGCCCAGCATTGTTACAACATGTAATTAATAGCTAAGACTATGGGCAATTATAAAAGAAGGCTTCGTAAAAAACTCGTTCGCGGCTCAAGCATAATGAGGGTATTTGGCTCTTCATATAAGTTTAAGGAAGAAGCTAAAGAAATGAGAGCAAGTATGAGGCGTGGTCAAAGTAACGGAAAAAAGATATCTAGGCCAATTAAGACTGAAAAATCTGTTCATGCGATTTCTACCCCTTTTGGAGGAATGAATAAAAGATATTAAAGATTATGGCGAATAAAGGGAAATATTACGAAAGTCAGTTTGAAGAAGCTACCATAGAGCTGTTGCAAGATGCTCAATGGCAGTACATCTTTGGCGATGAGCTGCATCGTAAGTTCACAGACCCTCTGATAGAAGAGGATTTGCGAACATTTCTCAATGCTCAGTATGCCAAGAAAGGACTGACTGTGGCAGAGATGGACAATGTGGTGGCAAACCTAAGGAACGTAGGTGGACAGAACGACTATTATGCTTGTCAGAATGCCTTCTTGCTGTATCGTGATGGCTACGATTTCACATATAGCGACAATCGTGATACTCCTTTCCGTATGGAGTATATCGACTTTGAGCATCCTAATCGTAATATATTCCGTTGTGTAAATCAGTTCGTGATGGAGCAAGGTCAGGAGAATCGCCGTCCCGATATTCTGCTCTTCGTTAATGGTATTCCTGTCTGTATCATAGAACTGAAGAATCCCACAAAAGCTAATGCAACCATAAGGGATGCGCATACCCAGATATGCACTCGCTATATGAGGGATATTCCTTCTTTGCTTCGCTATTGTGCGCTTGCTGTCATAAGTGATGGCGCAAAGAATGCTCTTGGCACTCCTTTCACTCCATTTGAATTTTTCTATGAATGGAAGAAGGTGGAGAATGAGGATAAGGCAGGCAAGGGACTTGACACACTCAGAACACTCGTCAAAGGTGCCTTGTCGCCAACAAGACTGTTAGAGGTGCTTCGCGACTATGTATATTTCCCTGACCCATCAAAGGAAGATGATACGACAGAGATTGTTTGTCGCTATCCGCAATTCTTTGCTACGAGAAAACTGAGAGACCACATACTGCAACATCTGCGTAGTGTAGGAGGTGATGGTAAAGGTGGTACTTACTTTGGCGCTACAGGTTGTGGTAAGACATACACCATGCTGTTCTTGGCTCGTCAGTTGGCTCTTCGCTGCAAGTCGCAACTGGGTAGCCCTACGATATTGATTATTGTCGATCGTGAGGATTTGGAGACACAAAGCGGAAAGTTGTTTGGACGTTCAAAGCGATTCTTGGAAGATGAAGCAGTCAAGGTGTTTGAGAGTCGCCAAGAACTGGCTAACGAGATGACCCTGAGAAAGTCAGGAGGTATCTATATCACTACTATTCAGAAGTTTGCAGAGTCAACAGGATTGCTGACAGAGAGGACTAACGTAATCTGTATGAGTGACGAAGCCCATAGAACTCAGAATAATCTTGGCACACACTTGGTTATCAATGATGGCACGAAAAGCAAGAATAGCGAGACGCTTGTCAATGATGAGAAGATAGGAGCTAAGGTTACTTATGGCTTCGCAAAGTATCTACGTGATGCGCTGCCAAACGCTACTTATGTGGGATTTACTGGAACACCTATTGACGAGACGGTTCATGTGTTTGGTCAGGTGGTTGACCAATATACCATGCAGGAATCAGAGGCTGATGGTATTACTGTTCCTATCAAGTATGACCCTCGCCTGGCACGTGTGTTTATGAACAGGGAGCAGGCAGAGAAGGTAGAAGCCTATTATAAGTTATGTGCTGAAGAAGGTGCTACTCCAGAGGATATAGCCAAGAGCAAGGCTGCTATGTCGAGTATGCAGGTCATCATTGGTGATGATGATGTTTTGGAAAGAGTGGCTAAGGATATTATAGCTGACTACACCAAACGTACGGAAGGCATAGATCGCTTGCAGAAGGCTATGATAACCTGTATTGACAGACCAACGGCTTTCAAGCTCTATAAGAAGATGCGTGAGCAGATGCCTTTGTGGTTTGAGAAGAAGAAGGCCCTGAACGAACTCACTCTGACAGCAGATGAGAAAGAGAAGCTGAATGATGTGGCATTCGTAAACATGGTGATGACTACAGACAAGGACGATGAGAAGGAACTCTATCAGCTGTTGGGTGGTGGCGCAAGCAAGGAATATCGAAAGTTCTTGGATACAGAATTTAAGTCAGAGAAATCAAACTTCCGCATAGCTATCGTAGTAGATATGTGGGTGACAGGCTTTGATGTGCCAAGTCTGACATTGCTATATAATGACAAACCTTTGTCGAAGCACACTTTGATACAAACCATATCACGTGTGAATCGTAAATTTAAGGATAAGGAATATGGCTTTGTAATAGACTATATCGGCATCCGTGAGGAGATGAAGAAAGCCATGAAGAAGTATGGTGGCGAAGTGCCTCCGGCAGAAGATTTGGATATAGCTTATGGTATCTTGGGAAATCAGTTGCAGCTATTGAAAGAGATGCTGATAAAACTGGACTTCACACCTTTCTTTGGTAATAATGACTTGGTTCGCCTGCAATTCTTACAGGAGGCTGCTGAATACATTCTTGCTAATAGTGTGGAGAGAAAAGGCGAGGTGTCATTCCTGAAACGTTTCAAAGAGCATGTGAAACGTCTTCGTTCAGCCTTTAACATCTGCAACCCTGCAGGCATACTTACGGAAGAAGAGGTGATGTGGTGCCAATGTATGATGGGTATATGTTCGTATGTCATGAAGATGACAGCAACAGAGCATGACACAGAAAGCATGAATCGCCATGTAGAGCAAATGGTAAAAGAGGCTATATTAGCAAGTGGTGTTGAGCGACTCTTTGAAGAGGGCGAGGAAGAAAATATATATGGCGATGCCTTTGTGCAGGAGTTAGAAGATGTGAAGATGCCATATACTAAGTTCCAACTGCTTTGTAAATTGGTGGCTAAAGCTATCAAAGTATATAGAGGGACCAATAAGATTCAGGCAGAAAAATTCCAGATAATGCTTGAAAAGGTTATTGATGAGTATAATACTCGCGATAAGCTGACCTTCACCAATGAGGTGACAGAAGGTGTGGTAACGGGTGTTGTGAATATCGTAGAAGATAAGATTAGCACTCTTACTGAAAAACTGGAGCAGATTCTGAAAGACCTAAAGGTTGATAGCGAGAAGTTCAAGGAACTGGGTATCACCTTTGAGGAAAAGGCATTCTTCGATGTGTTGACAGAGGTTAGAGATACGCACAAGTTTGAATATTCAGACGAGCGATGCATAGAACTTGCCAAGAAGATCAAGTTGTTGGTTGATGATACTGCCGTTTATGCTGACTGGCTTAACAATACCAACCTGAGAAACAAGTTGGCTTCTCAACTTACAGTACTTATCTATAAGGAAGGTTATCCACCAGAGTGGGATGAAGAAGTATTCAAGAAAGTTCTTGATCAGGTAGAGAACTATAAGAAGAACGGCACTTCTAAACTTAAGTTTACAAAACTTACTAATGTAGAGGATGACCAGGAACTCCGCAACCTCATCTATACTCGTCTTCAGTTCGCCCCTGACACCTCTGACGCTGACCTCCAGCAAGAAGCCATGACTCAATTCGGCGAACGTTATCCCGACATGGGCATCATGGATTGGAAACGCATCATCGAAGAATATACTCCCTTGGTACGCGAAGCTGCCAAACAACCAACCGCCACTATTGTAGAAATGCAGCAGCGGCAATGGAGAAGGGCAGCTGAGGGTGAAGGAGAATATGAAACTGATAATAAAGAATGATATGATATATCCGTTTGAGGAATAAAAATTGAATATATGGAAAAGTCCCCTGGTTACGTTTATATTCTCACTAATCCCAGCTTCAAAGAGGATTGGGTGAAGATTGGCAAAAGCTCACGGCCCGTGGATGTGCGCTCGAAGGAACTGGATAATACTGCCGTTCCTCTGCCCTTTGAGATATTTGCCACACTCCGCACATCCAAATACAACGAGGCTGAGAAACTAGTACACCGCTACATTGAGCGGTTTACTGATAGGCGCATCCGCTCTACTCGTGAGTTCTTCAATGTGAAACCTGAAGAAGCTCTGGAGATTCTTCGTGATGTAGCATTGGTGATAGATGATGCCTTTATCGAGGAGGTTCATAAACAGGAAATCCTCGGTAGCGACGAGCAGCGCAAGAAGCAAAGCAATAGCAAGACTCCATTTCGCAAAGAGGCCTGGGTCTGGATGGTGCCAAGCAACCAAAAGTACTTTGACTTAGCTACATGTATTGATAAGTATGGAGAAATATACTGGTCGCAATATGTGAAGTATCAAACGGGTGATACAGGATACATCTATTCTGCCTATCCTGACAGTGCTATCCGCTACAGCTTTGAGGTCATAGGACACGACTTGCCATATTCTCCCGAAATGGAACGTGAGGATGTATTTTGGGCTTCGCAATCCGACCGAGAAGAATCAAAAGCACACAACCGCTACGCTCTGTTTCGCATTACGGGCAAAACATCTTCCTCACGTTTGGGCCTCGCAAATCTAATGGATAGAGGACTGAAAATGTCACCTCGTGGCTCTTTGAAACTATCTAAAGCGGACTATCAGGAACTGTTGGATTATATAAAGAAGAATTTTTAAAATATTTTTAAACGATATGTATAGTATTTCGGATTTTCTAGAATTATATAAGACCCTTGAACGCTGGGCTGAAGCTGAATACGGAGATAATGGCGTTAAAAGTATTGAGCAGTATCATCCTGACAGAAGAATCCAATCTGAGGTGAAATACTTCAGGAGCATCCGCAATGTGCTTAGCCATAATCCAAATGGCAGCTCGAAACCGCTCATTGAACTGACCGATGAGTTTAAGGAACGGTTCGAGGCACTATGTGGGAAGCTAATGGATAGCGTTTCGCAGATTTCTATACCGTTCAAGGATATCTATAAGCGCGAAATGGGCGATAAAGTGTTACCGACCATTTCGTACATGAAAGAGAAATCTTTCTCATATGTCCCTGTGATGAATGGGAAGAAAGTATGGGGAGTGTTCAGCGAATCAGCATTGTTCAACATCGTTGGCGACGGCAATATCTCCATGCTTGACGATGAACTTCCACTGTTCAAAATCGGCAAGTATATCGCAGAATACACCAAAGATGGAGTCTTTGATTTCGTCAGGGCTAACTCCTCCATAGATGACATCCGCAAGAAGTTCTCTGAAGCCTCAGAGGAGGGCCGAAGATTGGATGTTATCTATATCACAACAACGGGTGATAAGAATGGGGATTTAGTTGGACTAGTTACCATTTGGGATATGACAAATACGTAGCTGACAACTTTCATTATTTAGATAATTAAAAGAAAGCTATATAATAATGGAATACTGAATAGTTTATTGAGAACATTAGTGGACACTAATGATTCCTGCTCCTAACATCTTCCGATGATAGCTCATCATCCAGTGGCAGCAGTGGCAACAGCGGATGCGGTTGCATTATCATAGTATTGCTGTTATTAGGATTGCTGGGAACTTGTATAGAAATGGTATAGGAGCTTTTGAACTGTTTCCATATTCTGACAGATCCAGCCCGTTAACTCGTGTGAATGGTTTTTTTGTTAGGTGGCCATGAAGAGGGAACGATGACTTTTCTTTTTGAAACCGTTTTGATGCGTTTTGGTGTGTTCTTTTAGGCAAAAAACACATTTTAGCCCCGATTTAGTGTTTTTTTACGCGCCCGTATTCAAGAACCTGAATTATTTTTCATGTACTTTTTTCTTAATATCATGCAAATGCTTATATTTGCGCCCAAATCGTGGAAATAACTCTTATAATACAGCATTATGAAACACTACTTTTTTCTTGTTCTTTTTGCGATCCTATGTCTGCCAATGGAATTAAGTGCCGAAACTTTAGGTAGGGTGTATGGTTGTAATGATAATCTGAACGTGCGCAATGAGCCAACGATAGTTGCTACTCCTTTCTGGAGGGTTCGTGACGGCGAAACTGTTACTATTTTAGGTACTTCGGATGACAGGAAGTGGTATCAGGTGAAGTTCATGGAAAACGGTCAATACCAAACAGGATATATTTCGGCAGACCACATTTCCATCATCTCAGGCGATGGCTTCAATGAAGACGTGGATAATGAAGAAAATGAGAAGCAAGCCAATGATAAAGATGCGGAATTCAATAAGAGTGTATCTTACAGCATCTCGAAACAAAGTCCTCATATTGACGCTTGGTCTCATCAAGCCAACTGGCTTGTTTATGTATGTCTCGCTCTGGTTTTCTTATGTGCAGCATTCTGCTCCAATGTGACAGACGAAGGCTTGAAGGAGAAAGCATTATTTTATTTCGTGTCTGGACTGTTCATAGTCCTTAGCCTCCTTACCATTTTCTATCTCTATGGACACGTGGATCCGCTGTGGTTTGTGTGGCCGGATAAAGTTGGCTGGCTATGGACAATAATCAATGGCGTGCTGCTATTTGCTTTTATCATCAACTACTTATTTGTCTTGATGAATTTGCTCGGGGCATCAAACTATCATGGTGAACGCAACTGCTACTATATGTTTGGACTTTACTCGCAGGTAGTCACTGGTGGACTGTGGGTAGTGTTTGTGCTGTTCAAGAGTACATGGGCAGACTATATGCTATGGGCTCTGATTATCTGTCAAATATTACAGGTGGCATTATACATTATCAATAATGCCCGTGTAGGAGGAGACTGGGGCAATCTTTGGTTTACCCTCGTGATATATTTCATTGGACTGTTCTGCAGCACGCTGATAGCCATCACCATACTTCCTGCAATCATAGCATTTGCTTTATTGTATGTTTTCCTCATGGCAACTTCGGGTGAGACGCCATACGACAAATATAAAGAAGTTTACACTGACGGTAAAGGCTTAGTAATCTCTAACGAAAGATACGGCTCCGATTATTTCAAAGGTAATGATTGTCATACTTACAGACGTGATTCGTGGGGCAATCTGCATAGAAGAGACTGAATAATAATGGAAGATACAGAGAGTCTCATTCTGTTTACGGGAATCATGAACATTATAACTGAGTAGTATATGTCAGGAGCAATAATAGGAGATATAGCCGGAAGCCGGTTTGAGTTCAACCCGACGAACAGGTATCATTTTGAGCTGTTCACGAAGGAGTGTGGCTTCACCGATGATACCATCTGCACCGTGGCTGTGGCGGATGCTATAATGAATGACAGGGATCTCGGCGAGTGCGTACATGAATGGTGTCGGCGCTATCCTTATCCGATGGGTGGCTATGGCGGCTCCTTCGCGCGGTGGGTGCATAGCGACCAGCCAGTACCGTACAATAGTTTCGGCAATGGGGCTGCCATGAGAGTAAGCTCCGTTGCATGGTTCGCTGACAGTAGGGAGAAGGCGTTGAAGTTGGCTGCAAAAACTGCCTCCATAACTCACAACCACCCTGAAGGCATCAAGGGCGCACAGACCGTGGCACTGGCCATCTACGATGCGCGTCAGGGCATGGATGTCAAAGCAATCTTGGATGATTGCGTGACGTTCTCCGGTTACAACATAGACCTGGAGCTGGACGACGTGCAGAATAAGTTCGATGAGACTTGTCAGGGAACAGTCCCTGTTGCTCTGTGGGTAATAGGGCAGAGCAGCAGCTTTGAGGATGCCATCCGCAGAGCCGTCAGCCTCGGGGCTGATGCAGACACCCTCGGTGCTATAGTGGGCAGTATCGCAGAAGCTATATGGGGAATATCAGAAGCTATTAAGCAAGCAGTCAATCCATACCTCACAGATGAAATGAAAGAGGTTGTAGAACTATTTTATAAACGAATAAGTTAAGTGTGAATTTTTATTTTAAGAATCATGGAAATTGAACTTATTTCTTTTCGTTACAATATGAGGGCACAAAAACGCCTTCGCTTAGTGGTTGAGCTTGTAAATCATTCTCAATCTGATTTGATAGTTTTCTGTGGATATTCCATAATTTCTGAAGATTCTATTTCGGATCTTCAGAAAATGCTTGAGAATAAAACATCTACTGTACTATTTGAAGTCTGTAATACTGTGGATGGTAAAGATACAAAAGGGCTGTTCATCATCAAAAAAGGGAAAATACTCAATCTGCATACGTCCCAATTATTTGTTGATAGTAAAGAAATAGATAAAAATGAGGCTTTAGGCGAGAGGTATATTAATGAACTTGAAACAAGACGTTGTTTTCAAGTTGGCGATAAGTCATGTATGGTGATACAATGTGGAGAAAATAATATTATCCGTAATATCCAAAATGAGAAGAACCGCCCTGTTTTCAGATTTCAGGAGAGGCCAGATTTAGAAAAAAGATTTAAGAAGTTGATAAGGGAAACGGATATAATTCTTAATCCTATCCATACTCCAATGGGGAACCAAGGCAAAATGCAGAAACGAAGGGAGTACTTAAGCGCAGATGGTAGATATTATTTTTCAGTCAGTCAAAATGGAACAAGAAAATATAAAGGGGAATACTATGATATTTCAATAGAAAGTAACTGCTTACAGTATGGCTATCATGATGGAAAGCCCATTATTAAATATGAATATGATCCTGAAGCCTGCGATGATTATCAAAGAAGAGTATACATTATCTAATAGTTACAATTTGTTTAAATGAATAATTGTTTTTGTTATGATAGACCAGATTATTGAATACAACAAGACTTTCGTGGCTCAGAAGGGCTACGAGAAGTACCTGACCGACAAGTACCCAGATAAGAAGCTGGCTGTGCTGTCGTGTATGGACACCAGACTGACCGAACTGCTTCCTGCAGCCCTCGGTCTGAAGAACGGTGATGCAAAGATTATCAAGAATGCCGGTGGTTTGGTTATCTCTGCCTTTGACTCAGCTATGCGAAGTCTGATTGTGGCCATTTACGAATTGGACGTGAAGGAGATTATGGTGGTGGCACACTCTCACTGCGGAGCCTGCCACATGAGCTATGACCACTTCCACCACGAGATGATAGCCCGTGGCGTTACGGATGAAACGCTTGATACCATCCGCAAGTGTGGCATCGACCTTGACCAGTGGTTAGAGGGCTTCAAGGACACTCCGACCTCTGTCCGCAAGACCGTTGAGACCATCAAGACCCATCCGCTTGTGCCGAAGGACATCGTGGTTCGAGGGTTCATTATTGATTCAGAGACAGGAGCTTTAGAAGAAATTAAATGAAATAATATGAAGAGAGTTATTGTTATATCTACAAGCCTGCGTAAAGGCTCAAACAGCGACATGCTCGCTGACAAGTTCGCGGAAGGAGCCATAGCTGCCGGAAACGATGTCGAGAAGATTTCCCTTGTTGGCAAGGAGATTCAGTTCTGCAAGGGCTGCTTCGGATGCCAAAAGTTAGGCCGTTGTGTCATCAAAGATGATGTGAACGACATCATGGCAAAGGTAATGAATGCTGATGTCATCTGCTGGGCCACTCCCATCTATTACTATGAGATGAGCGGACAGATGAAGACGCTCATTGACCGCATGAACGGTATGTATGACCGAGATTATCAGTTCCGTGATGTTTATCTGCTAACAACTGCTGCAGACGATGAAGAGCAGACTCCCAAGCGTGCAGAGACAGGTCTGACAGGTTGGATAGACTGTTATCCTAAGAGCCGTCTGGCAGGAACTGTCTTCTGCGGTGGTGTGAATGAACCTCATGCGATTGAGGGTAATCCCAAGCTTCAGGAGGCTTACGAGTTAGGAAAGAGCGTATGAAGCCATCGAATGCAACCATCATTGGCGTAAAGGCATAAATTTTCTTTGATACTGCTGTCCGTGAGGATGGCAGTATTTTTGTGCCGTTTTAATGCTTTTTGAAACGTTATCAAGGACAAAAAACACGATTTTGCCCCGATTTAGTATTTTTTCACGCGCCCGAACCTTATTTATTGAAGAATAGTCCTTAAGTTTGTACTCAAATCAAGGGAAAATGGTCTTCATAGACCGTATTTAGCTCGAAAAAAGGCCAAAACTAAAAAGCCAGAAATAATATTTTCAAGATTGATAAAAATGATTTGTAATCGAATTTTATAAGTTTTACTTAAGTTTTATTAAAAATGAGTATAGAATCAATAATTGGCATTGTTGCCGGAATCTTTGGAATAGTAACAGGCTGTGCCTGGCTTCATGGGGTAATGAAGCAACATGTAAAACAAAAGACAGCCTATTCTTTGCTGAAAAAAATTGTTGTTGACAAAAGCTTAACTGACGTACAAAGAAGGAAAATCTTGGGTAAGCTCAACAAGAACAAGCTTGTGAATGGACGCATTAAGGAGTCATATATTAAAAATTTTGTTCTTGGTGACAAAGGTATTGAAGATCTGTTCCTTGAAATCTGTGCTGAAAATGGAATTGAGCCAACCGAAGATTTATGCAAAGAACTGATAGATAATAAAGGTAAGAAGTTAAGAGAAAAATATTCAAAAACAGGTGCAACGGAGAATGCAAAGCAAGAAGCGGAGGAGATCCGAAGCACAAAAGAAGAAGTAATGCCAGAATCAACATCAAAGCAGAAAATATACTTTTCGCAACATCTGACAGCGTACAGTTGTTGGTCAAACATCAAGCAAGCCCTTGAAGAGAATGGAATATCATACGGTCTTCTTCCAAACACTAAGGATATATGGGCGCGAGATTATATGCCAGCATATTCACACGGGCACTACGTTTCGTATGTCTATAATCCTGACTACCTACGGAACGAAAAGAATAAGAAGTATATCACTGACAATGTAGAAGATGTATTTGACCTGTCTAATGACTCTGTTACAAAAACCAATCTTGTCATCGATGGTGGTAATGTGATTATGTGCGGTGACAAGGTTATCATGACCGATAAGATATTTGTCGAGAACTCTGGTTTAAGAAAAGAAGAGGTTGTCGCGGAAATCGAAAGAGTCTTCTCTGCAGAACTCGTAGTTATTCCATGGGACAAAGAAGAGGAATTTGGACATGCTGATGGAATGGTAAGATTCGTTTCAGATAATCATGTCCTCTTAAATCAATACAAGGATATTGACCCAGAACTCAGACAGAAATTAATTGATGCGCTATCTCCATATTTCTCAGAAATCTCGGAACTGGAGTATGGCAAAGCTTCAAGTAAGAATTCTTGGGCACACATAAATTATCTTCAGGTGGATAACTTTATATTTGTCCCACAATTAGGCATTATGACAGATAAACTTGCCGTGAACCAAATATCCAAAGTATTTCCTACTTCAAAGATTGTGCCTGTGGAAGTGAAGGGAATAGTCAATAAAGGAGGTGCTTTGAACTGTGTTTCTTGGAATCACTATGAAGAATAAACTTTAACGAGACTGACGAACTGAATATTGAATACTACGAGATGTCATAATGAGTATATTGTCATAAAAGCCATAATATATGAACTTTCTAGAAGAAAAAATACTTAAAGACGGAGTAATCAAACAAGGCAATGTGCTGAAGATTGATAATTTCCTGAACCATCAGATTGATATCAACATCATTCGGCAAATAGCAAGTGAACTGAAGCGTCGTTTCCACGATACAGAAGTGAACAAGATTTTGACCATTGAGGCCAGCGGTATCGCCATCGCAACCATGCTGGGCTATCTTTATGAAGTACCTGTGGTGTTCGCCAAGAAAGGACAGACGGTCAATAGTACCGATGACAAATACATGAGCCAGTCATTTTCGTTCACGCACAAGCAGATGAACAATGTATTCGTATCTAAGCCATATCTGCAGCCTACAGACAGGGTGCTGATTGTTGATGACTTCCTGGCTGATGGTCAGGCGGCTCATGCTCTCATCGATATTGTTCATCAATCTGGTGCCAAGGTGATGGGAATCGGGGTGGCTGTAGAAAAAGGCCAGCAGAAAGGAGGCCAAGTCTTGCGCAACGAGGGCTTCCATGTGGAATCCGTTGCCATCATAGAGGAAATGGATTATGAGAAACAGTCCATCCGTTTTCGTGAACAACAAGTTTCTGCTTAAAAAAAGATTGAATATTGAATACCATTGGATTGACTATGAGCTACTATAATTCATTCAGCAGTTCCAGCGAATACAGCCGCGAGGAACTGATACGCAAGATTGAGCATGCACTCAGCGGCCTTACACTTGAGGAGCTGGAGGCTCTGCACTACGATAACAAAAAACTATATAAATGACGAATTATAATTTATAAACGTATGAAGTACCCATGTGAGAACTGCAAGCTACGTGCAGCGTATGACAAGAATCCGAAGTCATTAGTCGGTCGCTTCTGGCGCTGGCAAGGTAAACTTTGATTGGATATGAAGACAAAAGACGAGCATGAGGTGGATGGGATATTAGAGATAAAGAGATGAAGCCAATAGCTATTCGATTGCTAAACCAACAGCTCGTAGCGCCTCAGTTCAACAATCCTGCTGAGGTGGTAAATGCAAGTAATTAGAGAGAAAAACTGATGGACTATTTGCCAAAAGACCCTGCCATACTGGTTTCGAGCGTGAACATGCTCCTGAGAGACGAGGAGTTTGACACGCTTGAATCATTGTGCTATAACTTCGGCACCGAGCCGAAA
>Ga0247610_10004900_pt1 | contig 14192 bp, 10 predicted proteins | sample 174DNAGHGhighgp2_FD_193483 | JGI IMG/M metagenome (GOLD analysis project Ga0247610, IMG submission 193483) | Sheep rumen microbial communities from Palmerston North, Manawatu-Wanganui, New Zealand - 1742 DNA GHGhigh gp2 | ecosystem: Host-associated > Mammals > Digestive system > Stomach > Rumen... | reverse complement strand
TTCTGTATAACCAAATACACAGGTTACGATCCTGAGGTCAACTCTGCTATCCGTGGAAGCAAGACCAGCGGTCTGACACCTGGTGCCGACTTCTCTGCTTATCCAAAGTCTTTCTCATGGACTGTAGGTGCAAACATCACATTCTAACAATACTCATCACATAGAAGAATATGAAAAAGATATTTTTATATATTGCAGCGCTGACGTTGACCACAGGATTCACCTCTTGTGAAAGCACTTTGGATACGGAATCGCTGTCAACAGACAATCTGGAGTATGTGTGCTCCAATCCATCGGATGCCCGTAAGATGATAGACCATGTCTACTCTTACTTCTGCGAAGACACCTATACTTCGCGTATGAGCACCAACTGGATGCAAAACACAGACGTAGAGGTGGGCTTTATCGGTCTTGCCAACGCACAAGAGAGCACCCGTCGAGGCATTTGGGCTCTTAATCCTTCACAGTTCAACGATATCAAGAACTGCTGGGACAACTCGCTGAAAGCCATTGACTTTGCCAATCAGTGCATTGAAGGTATTGAGAACAGCAGCATGTACCAATCGGGCGATAAAGACATGAAACAGTTGCATGGCGAAGCATATTGTCTGCGTGCTTATTGGTACTGGCTGATGTGTAATTTCTGGGCTGACGTTCCTTTCGCTACCGAACCTACTACTAAGGACAACTACCAGAACACAGGTGGTCGTGTTGACAAAAACATCATCTACACTCGTCTGATTAAAGACCTCATCAACGTGGAAGAGGAAATGCAGTGGAGTGCCAACATTACGACAGAGCGCATGAACCGTGAGTTTGCTTTAGGCTTCATCGTAAAACTGGCTATGTTCCGTGCAGGCTACTCGATGCAGGAAAACGGTACAATGGCCCGTTCGTCACAAACTGGTGAAGAGTACACTCTGACATACACCGATGAGAACGGAACAGAGCAGACTGCTACATCAGCTGACGACTACTATAAGGTGGCAAAAGCCTATGCATTAAAGCTCATAGCACTGAAAGACCGTCCGCTGAACACTAATTTCAAGGAGATTTTCGACAATGAAATCAATGGCTGCAATCCTGGCGATAGCGATGTCCTCTTTGAGATGGGCTTCGTTCCCAACTCTGGCGGTGACATTGGCTGGTGTCATGGACTGAGCGTTGTTGCCAGCTCTAAGGGTGCTGGAACAACCTATACCAACCTGACCCCGAGCTATGCTTGCTCATTCGACCCACAAGACCAGCGTCTGCCCGTCACCTGCACCAACTACCGTTGGCTCAACGACAACAAGCAGGGTGCCTGTGATGCACAGGGCGTTCAGCCTGCCAAGTGGTGCCGTATGGATTTGACGGTTACCAATGTTGAAAGCAAGGGAACCGGAATCAACTGGCCTGTCCTTCGCTATGCCGATGTACTGTTGTTGCTTGCAGAGGCAGACAATGAGATTAATAATGGTCCTACCGCCTTGGCTAAGCAAATGCTGACCCGTGTCCGTGCCCGCGCTTTTGCCAATGCCACCAACTATGCAGAAATGGTCACCAACTATGTCAACAGCTTGAACTCTTATGACGACTTCAAGGAGGCTATCATTGATGAGCGTGCTTGGGAATTCGGTGGCGAGAACATCCGTAAGTTCGACCTCATCCGCTGGAACAACTACTCCAGCAAGGTCGTTGACTGTATCGAATGGATTCGCACTGTAGCCGCCAACTATCAGCAGGTCAGTGTTGTCAATGGTGAGTTCATTTACAACAAGGACCAGGAAATTCAGGATTTAGGTATTGCTAACCGCCTGTACTATAACTACGTGAATGGAAAACTGCAGTTCACCAACGACTACTTCACTTACTGCAATCCAAAGGAAAGTCCTTATAACACGGCAGAAAAACTGGATGATGCTTCTATCACTACTGCTGGAGCCACTTTCGACGGACTGAAGTATGTCAGCTTTGTTGCTGACCAGATATCTGTCAGCGACACTGATCCTGAAACAAAGGTCAAGTATGGTACCGATGACGAAGGTAACACCATCAAGAAGGGTATCCTGAACGAAAAGATTCGCTACTCTTGGTACGGAATCACAGAGAACGCTCTCGAGAAAGGAACGGAAGACCTGACAGCCATCCGCAGCAAGGTCGCTCCATACGTCATTCCTATTCCTACGGACCGTGTGATGTCGTCAAACGGCGTCCTCTCCAACGACGGTTATGCTATTCGTAACAAATAAACAGTAACGACTATGAAACTGAAAAAATATTTAGCAATCATGCTGCTCGCAGCAACAACCACAGGTTTTCTGGGCAGCTGCAGCGATAATGACAACAAGGGTGATGCTCCGCGCTTGTTCCGTCCTATAGCATCGCTTGAGACAAGCAACAATACGATTAAAGCCACATGGGACAACATTAGCGGTGCAACCTCATATCAGTTGACACTTTACAGAGTGGCTGGGACTGATGAAGCCGGTGAAAATGAGTACGAACCTGTAACCACCGTAACTTGCGAGTCCTCACCCTACACCTTTACCGACCTGGCATGGGATGAGAAATATATGGTAGAAATCAGCTGTTCAGGAGCGACATCGTCATCAAAGTCATACATTACAAAAGACGTTAACGTGTCATACCCTACCAGTCTGAAAAACGTGAAGACCATTGATAATGCAGCCCGTATCACATGGGATCTCTCAGGCGTAAAGATTAAGGCTATTGTTGCCTCACCCGACCTTACAGAAATTGACGGTTTAGTCATTGAACCCATTATCAAGACTATTACTACCGCACAGTATGAAGCGGGTACTGTTGACATTTATGGTCTCGTACCAGAAATAAAGTACACATTCACAGCTTACAGTGACAGCGAGGAATTCAACAATGACACTTATGCAGGCAAGCTATCTGGTACGACCAAGACTCCTGATAACTTTGATGAAAAATATGGTGCAGGCATGTGGATTGACATTCGTGACTACGAAGAGAAAACAGCCAAGGACACCCTAAAGACCTCAGAGTTCTGGGCACAGATAACTGATGGTATGACCATTATTCTACGTGGTGACTTCGAATACAAGGTTAACAATTCGGTACCCCTCAATCGTTCCGTACGCTTCGTTACCGCTTCGACACTGGGTGAGAATGCCCGCTTCATTTCTTCTGGCGGTCTGACTTTGGCTAAGAACTCACAAGTTGAGTTCCTTGAGTTCAAGAATGTTGACTTCTATAGCGACAAAGCAATACCCGGAGGTGGCTATGAAGTTGCTACCAACACCGACAAGGGCTTTGGCGGACGTCAGGTATTCAATGAAAACGGTACCAGCTCAACATTGCAGAAGCTGACCTTCGACGGCTGTCACGTAGAAGGATACCGTGCTATGATTCGTTTGCAGGGAAATAATGACCACGTAAACAACATCACGATTAAGAACTGTACCATCAATGGTATCGGTGACCAAGGTGTTATCACAACCAACAACAAGGCTCAGGATTTGCAGAGCATCACCATCGAGAACAGCACGATTACCAACATCGTCATGTTGACTGACCTCCGTAAGACTGCTGGTGATTTGGCATTCACTATTGAGAACTGCACCTTCTGCTATGCTCCTATCGAGACCAATGTCAATGCCAACACCCCGATGTTCCGATTTGCAGGTAATGAAAAGACCATCAATCTTACCATTTCGAAAACCGTCTTCGGTCCTTCGATGTATGCTGGAGGTAATGGTGGAAATATCACTACATACAAAGCTGGCACCGTTGGCTCTATCTTCGTAAACCAAGGCACTGCGACTTTGGTTTCTGCAGCTAACAGCTACAAGACCAACTTCACATGGACTGAAGTTGGCGCAGGAGAAGCAGCAAAGACCTATCCTATAGACGGTCTGCTGGAGGCTGGTGGTAACGAGACCTATCTTTGGACTGCTCCGTCCAATGGCGAATTCCGCTACGCCATTACCATGCCTGAAGATAATATTGGCGACCCACGCTGGTTCTAATCCCTTTTCCTAAAATACTATTGAGGGCGGACATCTTTTCGGTGTCTGCCCTCTCTATTTGAGGGCCATAGATCATAAAAAGAGAGGTAAACGTAAACCTTTTCGTACTTTTTTTGCAGAGAAAAAGGCTAAAAGTTTGGCTGTTTCAGAGATTTGTCGTATTTTTGCAACGAATATGGACTCTTTTTAAATAATTTATTTACTAACATTTTTAATAAAACTAACAAGCGTATGAAGAAAATTTTTACTCTTATCGCAGTAGCCGCAATGGCTTTAACAGTAAATGCTCAGGGCAAGTATGCCATGACAGAGGGTGAGGCACATGCTTTTGGTGACAAAGTTAGCTCAGTAGCCAACTGTTCTTTGACTTTCGGTGACGTTGATAATCCCGGTGATAGCCCTGCTTTCTCTGGTGCTGAGGCAGATACTAATCTGACGGAACAGGGTTGGGGCTTTTACACCAAAGGAAACGGTCAGAATGGTAACAAGGCTGGTGGTACAGTTTATGTCCTCAAGCCCACCATTGCAGGGTCTATGACCGTTGCTGTTGTACTGAATGCTGACAAAGCATTCCACGTTTCAGAGGACGGCACCGACTTGGCTGACTACGCAGGTATCAAGGTTGATGACAAGTACTATGGCACCTACTCTTTCACTGTAAAGGCAGGCAGCACCTACAAGGTATGGTGTGACGGTTCTAAGCTTGGTTTCTATGGCTTCGAGCTGAGCGATGCTTCTTCTGTAAAGAGCATCAAGAACGTTACTGAGAACAACAGCGAAGTTTACAACCTCGCTGGTCAGAAGGTTGACGCTAATGCCAAGGGTCTGGTTATCAAGAATGGTAAAAAAATGATTCAGAAGTAATCTGAACTCATATTCATAGCAAAATGCAGAGCCTCCCTAATGAGAGGCTCTGTTTTTTGTGCCTTGCTTATTTCTTGTTTTGAGTAAATGCTGGAATGCTATAAGGAGAGGCCTCCGTCTGCGAATTGCGCAACTCTTCGGAGATTTCCAAGAAGAAATCGTGCCCCAGAATAGATGACACCTTATATAATAAGGCTACTGAGACGTCTTCTCGTTTGAAGATGTCGTACATGTTTGTCCGTTCACAGGGAATCCTATCATTTTAGGGATTTCCTATCGATTATTTGGAAGTTTGAAGAAAAAGCAGTACCTTTAACTTCGTTGAAAGTACTTCCGTTCGAGAAAACGCAAAAAACTTTTGGTTTTCTTCTCACTTATTCGTACCTTTGCAGAGATATTAAAAACAAACTACTTAATTAACGAAGATGAAGCGATTTTTACGCAACTTCCTATTCATGATAACGATGCTGTGCAGTGTTACGACAATGGCACAGCGGGAATTGCTTGCCTTCCCCGGTGCTGAGGGATTCGGACGCCACGCCACAGGAGGACGAGGTGGTAAGGTTTATCATGTTACCACCCTGGAAGACGACAATCAAAAGGGTTCACTACGATGGGCTAACGCACAACCAGGACCCAAGACCATTGTTTTCGATGTGTCAGGAACCATCTTCCTGAAGTCTCCCCTACACTTTACAGAGAACACCACCGTTGCTGGACAAACAGCTCCTGGCGATGGCATCTGTTTGGCAGATTACCCTGTTTCCGTAGGTTCGAACAACATCATTCGCTATCTGCGCTTTAGATTGGGTAATCGCCAAGTAGCTCACCACGAGGGCGACGGACTGGGAGGCAGCAGATGTCATGATGTCATAGTAGACCATTGCTCTATCAGTTGGTCTATTGACGAGTGTCTGTCCGTATTTGGCAATCAGAACTTCACAGTGCAATGGTGTATCGTAGCACAAAGTCTGAACAATGCCGGCCACAAGAAAGGCAAGCACGGTTATGGAGGCAACTGGGGAGGAAGCGGAGCCTCGTATCATCACAACCTGATAGCTCATCACACCTCTCGCACACCCAGACTCGGTCCTAGTGCCTTTACCCAAGAGGACGAGCGAATGGACCTTCGCAACAATGTTATCTATAACTGGACGGAAAATGGTTGCTATGGTGGTGAAGCCATGACGGTGAACATCGTGAACAATTACTATAAGCCTGGACCTGGTACACCAACTGATTTGCGTGGCATGCGTATCGCAGCTCCCAACATCAGGACATCGCAATATACGCACCATGGGACTGCTCGTCCAAATGTATGGGATAAGATGTGGCACATTTGGGGGAAATACTATGTAGATGGTAATGTGAACTCGAAATACCCAGAGGTGACGCTACACAACTGGGATTATGGCGTATGGAACCAGATAGACCGCAATGGGAATGACGGAACCTACACGGCAACCACACAAGACACCATCCGAATGCGAGAGCCTATGCCTTTTGCTCCCGTAACCACCCACTCCGCCGAAAGAGCCTACGAGTTAGTACTTGAGAAGGCGGGAGCCAGTCTACATCGCGACCAACTGGATGCCATCATCGTCAAGGATGTTCGCGAGGGCAAGGCCACGTTTACAGGAGAGGGTTGTGCCCCAGGCATTATCAACACGCAGAACGACGTGCATATCGGCACGAGTCCTTGGCCTGAACTGAAAAGCAAGAAGGCGCCTAAGGATACCGATGGCGACGGCATGCCTGACGAATGGGAACGTCGTCACGGCCTTAATCCCAACAATGCAGCAGATGGAAACCTGACAGATAAGAATGGTTATACGAATCTGGAGAAGTATTTGAATGAAATAATAACAATAAAATAAAACACATCATGATGAATTTATTATCTAAGTCGCTGACTATAGCGCTGTGTATCTTCTGTAGCAACACATTGATGGCACAGGAAAAGCAACTAGCATTCCCTGGAGCAGAGGGCTTTGGACGCTATACCACAGGAGGACGTGGTGGTAACGTTTACCATGTCACCACCTTGGAAGACGATGGAAAGACAAGTACGAAAGGAACTCTGCGATGGGCCAATGCACAAACAGGGCCACGTACCATCGTTTTCGATGTCAGTGGTACCATTCAATTGAAATCTGCATTGAAACTTAATGCCAACACAACACTGGCAGGACAGACCGCCCCTGGTGATGGCATTTGCATTGCAGGTTATCAAGTGACCCTGAACAAAAACAATATTGTCCGCTACGTTCGTTTCCGTCCTGGCGATGAGAACGCCGGAGAGCACGACGGATTAGGAGCAATGGACTCTGAGAATATTATTGTAGACCACTGTTCTGTAAGTTGGAGTGTTGATGAATGTCTTTCTGTTTACGGTTCTAAGAACTTTACCGTACAATGGTGCATTTCGTCGCAAAGTCTGAACCAATCGACACACGCCAAAGGTAATCATGGATATGGTGGCAACTGGGGTGGTAGCGGAGCCTCCTATCATCACAATCTGATAGCTCACCACGTTTCACGCACACCGCGCCTTGGTCCTCGTCCTGGCACTCAGAAAGATGAGCGCATGGACTTGCGCAACAATGTCGTATACAATTGGACGGGAAATGGTTGTTATGGCGGTGAGGGTATGAATGTGAACATCGTCAACAACTACTACAAACCAGGACCAGGATCACCAACGAACGATAAGGGTAAACGCATTGCCAGCATCAATATACGTACGGTGGATTACTGTCTTGATAAAGAAACAGTAGCAAAGAACTATAACACGGCAATGGGTACATCATACACCAAGGACAATGTCAAAGGAGAAGGAACGCTGACACAGAACTATGTTAAAATTGGCACAAATAGCTATCCTATCGACATGACAAACAACACCATCACGGTAGAAGGGAAGACCATCAAAATTGCATGGAACAACTGGGTGGCAATGCTGCAGAAATGGGGCCATCTGTATGTAGATGGTAATATAAACACATCTTACAACGACGTAACAAACGACAACTGGACTTATGGTATTTACAACCAGATAGATGCCAGCGGCAATGACGGAACCTATACGGCAACCACAAAGGACACGATACGTCTTCAAAAGCCAATTACCTATGAGGCCGTTACTACACATCCCACAGAGACTGCCTATACTCGCGTTTTGGAATACGTAGGTGCCTCGCTCCATCGTGACGCACTCGACGAAATCATCATTGATGATGTCCGGAACGGGAAAGCGACTTTTACAGCCAGTGGTAATTCGAAAGGTATTATCAATCACCCCAGCGATGTCTATGGAGAAGGGTGGACAAAATGGCCTACCCTTAATCAGACTGAAGCAAAGCCTGATACGGACGGTGACGGCATGCCTGACGAATGGGAAACAGCCCACGGCTTGAATCCAAATGACAAGAGCGATGGTAACGGCATTGGCGAAGAAGGTTACACCAACCTAGAAATCTATATGAACTCGCTTGTAGCGGATATCACAGCCAAACAAAACGAAGGTGGTGAACTATGGAGTGGACAACAGACGACAACAGGTATAACCAGTCTGTATACCAACAATCGTCATAACGACGATGCCATTTACAACCTTCAAGGTGTCCGTGTAGACAATCCCACCAAGGGAATCTATATCCAGAAGGGAAAAAAGATCATTATAAAATAACAACAACATGAAAAAAATACTAGCAACACTAATGACTATGACAGCAATGAGCATGAGCGCTCAAATGCTGCCTTACCAGAATGCTCAGTTGACAGCCGAACAGCGCGCTGACGACTTATTAGGACGACTGACACTGGACGAGAAAGTAAAGCTGATGATGGACACATCGCCAGCTATTCCACGACTGGGCATCCCGCAGTTCCAATGGTGGAACGAGGCACTGCATGGTGTGGGACGCAATGGCTATGCCACCGTATTCCCCATCACAATGGCAATGGCAGCCTCATGGGACGATGCTTTGGTGCACAAAGTGTTTACTGCCGTCAGCGACGAGGCTCGCGTCAAGGCCCAACAGGCTAAGCGTTCTGGAAATATCCAGCGCTATCAGAGTCTATCATTTTGGACACCCAACATCAACATTTTCCGTGATCCGCGTTGGGGTCGTGGACAAGAGACTTATGGCGAAGACCCGTATCTTACCACCAAAATGGGACTGGCTGTGGTGCGCGGTCTACAAGGTGTTGGCTATCAGGGCGAAGACCTGGGCGTGAGCAAATATCGTAAGTTGCTGGCCTGTGCCAAGCACTTTGCTGTGCATAGCGGTCCTGAGTGGAACCGTCACACCTTCAACATTGAGAACCTGCCCGAGCGCGACCTCTGGGAAACCTATCTGCCCGCTTTCAAGGCTTTGGTGCAAGAAGGAAACGTGGCTGAGGTGATGTGCGCCTATCAGCGTATTGATGGTGACCCCTGCTGTGGTAATGCCCGTTACGAACAGCATATTCTGCGCGACCTTTGGGACTTCAAAGGTCTGATAACCAGCGACTGCGGAGCCATTCGTGACTTCCTGCCCAAATGGCATAACGTATCAAAGGACAATGCTGCTGCTTCCGCAAAAGCCGTGCTGTCTGGTACTGATGTGGAATGTGGTTCGGAATATAAGAACCTGCCTGCAGCCATCAAGCGTGGCGACATCAAGGAGGCCGATCTTGATAAGAGTCTGCGCCGCCTGCTCATCGCCCGCTTTGAACTGGGCGACTTCGACAGCGACGATGCAAACGCATGGACTAAGATACCAGAAAGCGTCATCGCTTCAAAGGAACATAAGAAACTGGCGTTGGATATGGCTCAGAAAAGCATCGTACTGCTGAAAAACAATGGAGTATTGCCATTGACTCAATCGCAGCCCACAGAACTGTTGGTAATGGGACCAAATGCTAACGACTCCGTGATGATGTGGGGCAACTATTCGGGCTACCCCACCCGTACCATCACCGCCCTGGAAGGTATCAATAGATATTTTAAAGCACAGACACCCACAGCCAAAGTTCACTATATCCAAGGCTGCGGACTGACCCGCAACGAATCATTCATCAGCCGTTTCGACAAGGTGCAGGGACCCTTGGGATATCAGGGCATGCAAGCCATCTATTGGAACAATACCGAGATGAAGGGAGAGCCTGTGACCACCGTTCACATCAAAGATCCCATTCACTTGAGTAATGGAGGTAACACCGTTTTTGCCCCTGGCGTAAACTTAGAGAATTTCTCTGCCCGTCTGGATGGCATCTTCAAACCCACAGAAGACGAAACGCTCATCTTCGACATCAGTGCAGACGACAAAATGCGCCTGATTGTGAACAGCGACACATTGGTTGACATCTGGAAGGTGCGCCATCGTATTCAGGGAGACAAGAAGGAACTGAAGGTGAAGGCTGGCGAGCACTATCGCATCCAGATAGACTACGTGCAGGAAACGGGGTATGGTGCCTTGAACTTCGATATCAAGAAGAAAGTAAACCCAACCCAACAGGAACTGTTGGCACAGATTGGCAATGCAGAGACCATTATCTTCGTAGGTGGCATCTCGCCCAGTCTGGAAGGTGAGGAAATGAAAGTCAGCGAACCCGGCTTCAAGGGTGGCGACCGTACCAGCATCGAACTGCCTCAAGCACAGCGCGACATGCTGGCCATGCTCCACAAGGCAGGCAAGAAGGTTGTCTTCGTCAACTGCTCTGGCTCTGCAATGGCACTGACTCCAGAACTTGAGACCTGCGACGCCATCATCCAGTGGTGGTATGCTGGAGAACTGGGTGGATCAGCATTAGCTGGTGTTCTTATGGGTGACAGCAATCCTAGCGGTAAACTACCCATCACGTTCTATAAGAGCACCGAAGAATTGCCAGACTTCCTGGATTACACGATGAAGAACCGTACCTATCGCTATTATACAGGCGAGGCACTGTTCCCCTTCGGTTTCGGACTGAGCTATACCACCTTTACTATCTCAAAGCCCGTCTATAAAAATAACAAGGTACGTGTGACCGTTAAGAATACTGGTGCTCGCAAGGGATTGGAAACCGTACAGGTTTATGTTAGGAACATGGCAGACAAGCAGGGTCCACTGAAAACCCTGAAAGCCTACAAGCAAGTAGAAGTGGAGGTTGGCGAAAGCAAGGTGGTTGATATCGACTTCCCCCGCGACTGCTTTGAGGGATGGGACGAGAATACCAACACCATGCGGGTCGTACCAGGAAAGTACGAACTGATGGTGGGTTCGTCGAGTGCCGATAAGGATTTGAAAAAGGTGGTTGTTACAGTGAAGTAATCAACCACCCTACATATACCAAATAAAGTCCTAAGAGTAAAGCACCCTCCCAACGCTCCACCGTATAACGGGTACGGGAGAACAGCCATACCAGGACTACCGATAAGAGCATCACTGCCAAGTCAATGGTGGTGATGCCTTCTATTTCCAACGGACTGATGGTTGCTGTCAGTCCTAAGATAAAAAGAATGTTAAAGACGTTTGAGCCTATCACATTACCGATAGCAATAGCCGACTGACCTTTACGCGCTGCCACCACACTCGTTGCCAACTCTGGCAACGATGTTCCACCGGCCACGATGGTCAGACCTACCACGCCCTCACTGATACCCAGCGACAATGCCACATCGGAGGCTGAATCGACAAACAGATTACTGCCAATGACCAAGCCTGCCAGTCCGAAGACAATAAAAAGGATGTTCTTCCAAATGGGTGATGTTTCCTTGACGGTTTCGCTACTTCCCGTCTTTGCCTGCATCAACGTATAAGTCATGAAGACCGCAAAGCCCAGCAACAGGATAATACCATCAAGACGTCCGAGGAAACTATTAAATGCCAGTAAGATGAGCAGGACAGAGGCAGCGACAGAGAAAGGGATATCCTTCTTCACTGTTGATGGACTGATGGTCATAGGAGCAACCATCGCTGCACAACCCACAATGAGCATGCAGTTCATCGTGTTCGAACCAACGACATTGCCCACAGCCAAATCGGGTGTTCCGTTCAGGGCAGACACCAGACTGACAAAGAGTTCAGGGGCTGAAGTACCTGCAGCTACAATGGTCAGACCAATGATAATCTCAGGCACATTCATCCTCCTAGCCAGTGCCGCAGCACCTTCCGTCAGCTTATCGGCACCAAACAGCACCAATGCCACACCCAGGATAATAAAAAGAAAATCAAATATCATCTTCGCTGTCGTCAAAGTCAATGTCGAAATCACCATACCCCTCCAGCGAAGGACCTACGAATTCGTCCAGTGCACGGCGGTCTTTCTTTGTGGGACGACCCGTACCACGCTGACGGTTCACAAAACCACTGATACGGTTCATCTCCAGCAATTCATACTGGTCGGCAGGAGTCACATTCTCATAAATCTCAGGCAACAGCTTCGCCCCTACCCTTTGCTCGATGGTCTTCAGAATCTTAAACGAATACGTCACAGGCGGTTTGCGAACACTGATCACCTCGCCCACCTTCACCATTCGGGAAGGTTTAACATTCATCCCTTGAATGGTAACGCGACCATTTTTGATAGCATCAGCAGCTATTGAGCGTGTCTTGAAGATGCGAGCTGCCCACAACCACTTGTCTACTCTTGCTTCTGTTGTTTCTGCCATAAAGGGGTCTTGCCTAATTTGTTATACTGGTTCATTGTGATGTCAATACCTGCCAACACAAAGCTCTTGACGATGTCAACCGCCAAATCGATACTGGGCTGCAGATGCTCCTTCTCCTCTGAGGAGAAACGGCCCAACACATGGTCTATCTGAGAACCAATGGGATAATCGTTGCCGATACCCATTCGCAGACGAGCATAGTTCTGACCGATAAGCTGCTGGATATGTCCCAGTCCGTTATGTCCGCCATTAGAACCACTTGCCTTCAGACGGAAAGCGCCTAAGGGCAAAGCCACATCGTCACTGATAACAAGCAAACGACTTTGGTCTATATTCTCCTGATTTAACCAATAGCGTACAGCATTACCACTCAGGTTCATGTATGTTGTTGGTTTCAACAGGAACACTTTACGACCTTTCAGCGTCGTTTCTGCCAGAAAGCCATAACGGCGATCGGCAAAAACGATATTGGACGCCTTAGCAAAAGCGTCCAATACCATAAATCCAGTGTTGTGGCGGGTCTCGGCGTATTCATCGCCAGGATTACCCAAGCCTACAATCAAGTACTTGTCCATAATTACTCAGCGGCAGCAGCCTCAGCAGCAGCCGAACGAGAAGCACGTGTAGCCTTAACAGAGCATACGATAACCTCCTTAGGAGTAGCAATCTCCAGGCCCTCGAAGTGCAGTGAACCAACCTTGATAGCCTTACCCAGCTGCAGCTCGGTAACGTCGATATCCAGCTTCTCAGGAATGTTCTTGTAAGGAGCTGTAACATTGATCTTACGGATAGAGAGGTTCAGACGACCACCATCGCGAACACCCTGAGCGTGACCAGTGATGTTAACAGGAATACCAACGGTGATAGGCTTGGTCTCGTTGATCTCGAAGAAGTCAGCGTGCAGCAAAGCATCAGATGTTGGGTGGAACTGGAGTTCCTTGATGATAGCCTTGTGCTCAGTGCCGTCAATGTTCAGGTTTACTACATATACATGAGGAGTGTAAACAGCCTTGCGGAGCTCGGTCATAGGAGCCATGAAAGCAAAAGCCTCGGGCAGACCATTCTCACCCTTCTTCTCACCATACAGATTGCAGGGAATCATACCCTCCTTGCGAAGCATCTTTGAGGCCTTCTTGCCTACGTCGGTGCGCTTCTTACCACTTACGTTAATCTCTTTCATAATTAATAAATGTGTTACTCTAAAATTAAGTTATTTTGCTTAATTCACCATCACACGATGCGAAAAGCGGGTGCAAAGGTACGAATAAGTGAGCAAAAAACCAAAGAAAACTCAATATTTCTTTGTTTTTTCGAACGAAAGTACTTTCGACGGTAGTCAGAGGTACAAAAAAAAGTGAAAAGTGAAAAGTGAAAAGTGAAAAATCTGCTCTTTCAACTATATATTTTGCATTTTTTTTGTGTAATTGGGGAATTATTTGTACTTTTGCAGACTGATAAGAGTATCAAAATAGCTATTTGGAACGGAATTATGATTAATAGAGAACTCATTAGAACAAAGATAGTGCAGTTAACCTATGCGTACTATCAGAATGGAAGCAAGAACATAGAGTCAGCTGAAAAAGAGCTGGTATTTAGTCTATCAAAAGCCTATGACCTTTACAATTACCTGTTGGCTTTGATAGTAGGAATCACCCAGGAGTCGCGCAGACATCTGGAGGTAGCCCAGTCGCGTG
>Ga0247610_10004899_pt1 | contig 14196 bp, 15 predicted proteins | sample 174DNAGHGhighgp2_FD_193483 | JGI IMG/M metagenome (GOLD analysis project Ga0247610, IMG submission 193483) | Sheep rumen microbial communities from Palmerston North, Manawatu-Wanganui, New Zealand - 1742 DNA GHGhigh gp2 | ecosystem: Host-associated > Mammals > Digestive system > Stomach > Rumen... | reverse complement strand
CGATTCTCATCTACGGTCTTGTGGTACCGCCTGTAACGGCTTTTATAGTAAACGTTCTTGTAATCCGCAACAGACTTAAGAAAACTCCTCTGGCGCTCCTTCGTAACGAGAAGAAAGCTGTCCGCGGAAAAGAACTTAAGATCAAGGGCTTAAAGTTCATCAGCATGTTCAGGATAAGGCAGATGCTCCGCGAAGTGCGCGCAGGACTTACGGTCATCTTCGGTATGTTCATGAGCCTTCTTGTAGCACTGATGGCACTCAATACTTATGTGTACTGCACCAAGGTCAATGACTACTATGTAAGCCAGACAAAATACGAATACATGTATAACTACAAGTATCCGACTGAAGAAGTTCCGGAAGGCGGATATGAGGGTGTTGCTGTAGGCATGAAAAAAGAGATCTACGGCTATACGTTCGACGTTACTCTGATGGGTATCACGAACGACAATCCGTTCTTTGATACGGGAGATCTTCCCAAGAATGATACTGATGTTGTATTAAGCTCTGCCGTTGCAAACAAGTACAATCTTGCAGTCGGAGACGAGTTCACTCTGCAGGACGAAAACGGTGACAGATTATACGCATTCAGAGTATCTAAGATCTTCGATTATTCCGCATCTCTGATGATTTTCATGGATATCGACAGATGCCGCGATATGTTCGGCATGGCAGATGATTATTATAATGTCGTTTTCTCTGATCACGCACTTGAAATCGACAGCGGTAGATTATATTCCACGGTAGCCAAATCCGAGATCGAGAGATCTGCCGGTGTCTATGTCGAAATGATGGGCTCGATGGTAATCACGATGTCTGTTGCATCAGCAGTTATCTTCGTCGTCGTAATGTATCTCATGATCAAGATGATGGTCGACAGATCAGCATTCAACATCTCGCTCGTAAAGATATTCGGTTTCAGAAATAAGGAAGTACGCAAGATGTATCTTGACGGCAACTTCTACATGGTCACGATCGGCGCGGTTATCGTCATTCCGCTGTGCAAACTCATCATGGACTATATCTATCCGAGATATCTCGTAAGCAATGTTGGTGTCGGAATCAAGCCAACATATACGCCTGAAATGTATCTGATCATTTTCGCAGTGATAATCGGACTTTATCTTCTTATCAATTCCGTTCTGACAGGAAGGCTCAGGAAGATCAGTCCTGCAATAGTACTGAAGAACAGGGAGTAATTCTATGTACAAGACAACAGTTAAAGTTGACGGCATGATGTGCGGAATGTGCGAGACTCATGTAAGTGATGCGATCCGCAAAGCAGTTCCTTCGGCTAAGAAAGTCAAGGCATCCCGCGCGAAAAAAGAAGTAACGTTTATCAGCGATGAAGCCATAGACGGCAGCGTGCTCGAAAAGGCAATAAAGGACACCGGTTACGACTTCCTCGGAACCGAATCTGAGCCTTATGTAAAGAAAGGATTATTCGGATGATAATAAGCAGGATAATCCTTGACGGACTTGCGATGAGTCTGTTCTTCAATTTCAGTGCGGGCATGTTCTCTTTTATCATGCCCCAGGCATACAGCACGATGTTCCCGAAAGAGATCAAGCTTGCGGCAGCACCTTATGTTGATAAAAAGGAAGTCCGCAAGATGACAGTGATCCTTACAGCGATATATCTTGCAGTATTTGTCTACTTCGGCGTAAGCACTTATTTCTCAGGTGTTACAGGCTTTAAGGATCTGTTCTGGACAGGCTATATCGAGATGCTCTTCGTCAACTTCGGAGATCTTCTTATCCTGGACTGTCTGCTCCGCGCGGCCACAAAGAAGATGAGAGGTTTTATCAAAGGAGCCGAAAACTGCAAGGCCTGGGAACTTAAAGAATGGATGAAGGCAGCGCTTCCGGAACACCTTATCATCTGGCCCCTTACATGCTGTCCTATAGCAGGACTTATTACTGCAGGAATTGTTAATCTTTTGCACCTGATATTCGGATAAAGAAAGGATAGGCCTATGAGCAGTTTTAACGACATCGGAATCAGTAAAGAACTTGATTGGGAAAGGATTTCCCATCTGTACAAGATCGGTATTGTGGCTGCTCTTATGGGACTGGTCGGTGACCTGATCTTAGGCTGGGGTGTTACTGACGTTTCTCTTACCGGAATGGAGCAGTATTTCTCAAGATATCTCACTGTATCGGATGACAGAATATTCAGATCGGCAGTTTTAGGCCTTATAGGAATACCTGTTGAGTGTCTTTGTTATTTCAGCATATACAGACTAATTGCGAACAATAATGAAAAGCTGGCACACATATACAGGAGCGGCATTCTTGGAATGCTTGCTTTTGGAAGTTTTTGTCATGTTGTCTGCTGTGCGACAGTCTACCATTTGAATGCAGTTCACAGGATCGATCCCAACGCTTCTTCTGAAGGAACGATTAAGTTTGCGCTGTATTTCCTTGTGCCTGTAACAGTTATCTTCCTTGTGTTTTTCCTTTTAACGACGGTTACCCAGATCATTGCCTTTGCAAAGGGTTATACTCCTTATCCGAAATGGTGCTGGATCTTCTCGATCGCATCAGGACTTGTCGTTGTAGTTATTACAAGATTTTTCGGAAACAGTGAAGCAGCCAATGCGATTGGAACAGGCTGGATAAGCATCGGAGGACTTTGGACTTATACCGGACTCCTTTTTATGTTGAAGAAAGCTAAGGCAAAAAGGTGATATGAAAAACTATACCAAAGAGGGACAGAAATTACCATTATTCGGAATCGGGCCGTATCTTATCAGCGGCATCTCGATCCTGTCTGTTATTGGCATGATCCTCTCACGCAACGTTTTAAGAACTGGTATCATTGACGGCGTTTGGGCCTGGATCTTCAGAGTCCTCGGAATCATTTTCATCTTGCTCGGCATCTTCATCTGGTATATGGGAGCTTTAGGCTCAAAGATGGATGAGCATATCGAGAATAACAAGCTTCAGACTGGCGGCATTTATGCATGGGTAAGAAACCCTATGTACGTCGGAGTATGGTTCATCAATATCGGCCTGTTGCTCATGTGGCACAATCTCTGGCTTCTTATCCTCATCCCTGTCCAATGGCTGATCCTTACGATCGTTTTGAAAAATACGGAAGAGAAGTGGCTCCTTGATCTTTACGGAGCCGAATATGCTGCGTATAAGGTAAGAGTCAACCGATGCATTCCTCTAAAAAGAGTGATGAAGAAATCCGTAAAATATGCTTTCATACTTGGCCTTTGCAGACTCGTAAAGCTGCAGAGGGTAATGGAACTTCCACCTGAAAAGGCTAAGAAACTTTTCGCAAAGAAGTATAAGGGTGTTGTAATTCCTAATCTCAAAGACGGCAAAGTTGAGACTGAGACTGAATCAGTAAACGGATCAACCATGCTATGGTACCGTCACCCTGAGCATCCAGGCAAGGTGTGTGTGTATCTCATTGGAGGCGGAATGCTCAAGTATCCGTCACCTTCGCAGACAAAAGAAGTATTGTCTCTTTCAAAGAAACTGAACATCGATTTTGTTTTGCCGTTCTATCCTCTGGTGCATACGGGAAATACACTGACAGATGTATATGAGACTATCTACGAGCTTTATAAGAGCCTTCTTAGAAGATATAAGCCTGAAAACATATATATTCTCGGCGGTTCGAGCGGAGCTAATCTTGCTCTCGGAATGATCTCCTATATTAATGACAGGGGAGAGGGTTTGCCTATGCCCGGCAAGATCTATGCAGGTTCACCGGGTTCGCTCCTGATTAGTGATGAAGAGAAGCGCAAAGCGGATATTCTCGATAAGACTGACGTGATCATGAGCCAGAAAGCAACACTTTCCGTATGGGAAGGAATGACCGGCGGAAAGAAGGTTGCTGATTATATGGAATCCTTGCAGCTCGGTGATTACACGGGTCTAAAAGATGTTTACTTAAGCTTCGGTGCAGATGAGGTGTTTACTGCTGCAGCAGATTCTATCAAGGCAAGACTGGAGCAGTATGGAGTCCATGTGACGATGGAGATAGAAGAAGGTCTTTATCACACATATGCATGTATTCCTCTGGTTGATGATGCCATGCCGGGATATCAGAGAATGCTCAGGTATTTAGGAGGTTGAACTTATGAAGATGAACAAGAATGCTGATTACGGCAACTGGGTGCCTGCTGCCATGATAAGGATGCAGTGGATGGCGACAGGTGTATTGAGCGTTGTATCAATTATCCTGCTGGTATTCCTTAAGACAAAGATACCTGGCATCATTTTGTCCGTTGTATCTCTTGCCGCGCTTGCGATGACTGTATATATGCAGCGCTGCAGGATCCTGTTTGATTTTAACGGTGGCGGTGTGATGGGTGCCATCCATCAGTTCCTTGTGGATCACTTTATCTGGGAAAAAGAAAGAGAAGGCCGCATTATTGATATCGGCTGCGGGGCTGCTGCACTTTCAAACCGCATGCTGAAAACATTTCCGAATATACATGTTACAGGCATCGATTTTTGGGGTGCTGAATGGAGTTATGCCAAGGAGCAGTGTGAGAAGAATGCCGTTGCCGAAGGAGTATCCGGCAGAGCACTTTTCCAGAAGGGCGATGCAGCAAAACTGGATTTTGCTGATGAGACTTTTGACGGTGCCGTAAGCAACTTCGTTTTCCATGAAGTCCGTTCCGTATCTGATAAGAGATATGTTGTCAAAGAAGCTCTCCGTGTCGTAAAGAAAGGCGGGTCATTTGCATTTCAGGACATGTTCGGACAAAAGGCTCTTTATGGTGACATGAACGCTTTTTGCGAAGAACTGAAAAGCAGCGGAATTGTAAGTGAGATCTACTATATCCCGAATATCGAGAAACTGGATTTTGTTCCAAATTTCGTAACCGCGCCATGGATGATCAAGGATGCCGGGCTGATCTTCGGTATCAAATAAGGAGCGAACATGGTTACGACACTGATACTATCCCTGATTGGATGCATTTCGCTGTTTCTGGCTATATGGGGCCTTACAGTTACCATGCCTACAGGGCTTCTGGCAAGGAATTTCCCAATTGATGTTCAGACTTGTCTTAAGCCCAGGCTCGAAAGTCTCCCGATGTCGTTTAAGAGAGTTGTCGGTTGGATCATACTGATAGGTTTTTGCAATCTCTTTTTGGGTTTGTTTATCTATGGAGGAATCGATGGACTTAAGAATGGTTATTCCTTTTGGCAGTTCTTCCTGCGTTTCTTCATAATCGGAGCAGCAGTCAAAGTTTTTGATATCGTATGTCTTGATTATATCCTTCTTACAAAAACACAATTTTTTCAGCACTATTTTCCTGAGACAAAAAACTGCATCGGTTGGAAACAGTTCGGATATAACCGTAAACAGCAGATAAGGCAATGCGTTATTATTCCGATCTGTTGTCTCGTTGGAGCGTTGATCTTTGCTCTCATTTGAGGAGAAAAACAATGGATGACAAGTATGAAATGACATTAACTGATACTCAATGGTGGTGCTATGACATCCCCGGAAACATCGGCTGGATCATATGGATCGTATGCAACTGCATGTGTCTTTCCAAAGGCCTTGAGTTCTATCCGGTTATTTCTGTTATACCGTCAGTCTTAATGCTCATTGGTGTCATTGAACTGATAAGCGAGAGGATCGCGAAGCTTGCAAGGATCCTCCCCAAGAACCGCCTGTACAGGGGCTTTGGAGCACTTACACTTGGAGGGATACTCGGTGTTCCTGTTTCTGTTATAGGAATTGTTGAAGGCATAGAGGAGTCGCGTCCTTTATGGATGCTTGCAGGCGCTGTACTTTGCGGACTGTTTGCAGGACTTTGCTTTAAGGGTTACAGAAAAATAGAGAATACAGAAACAAATTGACTGTTGACAAATTGGTTAGCCACGACTAACATATGTTAGTTATCAATGATAGCTAACAGGTGAAAACAATGCCGAGAGACAAGTCATTAAGTCACATCAGAGTTAATAAAGCGATTAAAGAGGAATTCCTTGAGAAAGGTTATGAAGGAGCTTCCATAAGAAGTATCGGAGCAAGAGCCGGCATGACATCTGCCGGCCTTTACCGCCATTACCGCGATAAGGCAGCAATGTTTGATTCGGTAGTTGAACCTCTTGTTAATGAGATAAGGATCTGGAATAAGAATCATATCTCAAAGAAGTATGCATTAACAGGAAATAAAGAAGACAAAGATGTTGTTTTCGGTGAGACGGTTATCGATCTTATAAAGGATGTCCTTATTCCCCATAAAGAGGAGTTTATAATCCTGATGAACTGCTCGGCAGGAACAAAGTATGAGAACTTCATCCACAATTATGTGGAAGACAGTCAGAATGAGATCATGAAAGCCATTGATTTTATGGCCGAGAAAGGATATCCGGTAAAAAAGATAAGTGGCAATGAACTTCACATATTATTATCTGCTTATATCACAGCATGTCTTGAACCGGTGATACATGATTATGATGAGGAACTGATAGAAAAATATCTCAGTACCGTGCAGGAATTCTTTATGCCGGGATGGTTAAAGATAATGGGATTGCAGTAAAGAGCCTTCGGGCTCTTTTTTATTGCTTAGGCTATCGGATATCGGTTGGCGATAGCTAACAAAAACGAGATTTAAAACAAGGAGGAACATATCTTGGGAAAAGCACCAAAATACGATCACATGAAGCTGATAAGGCAGTTTGCAGGCGGGCATAAGCACCTTATCACGGTGGGAAGGATATTGGCTGGCTTAAGTGCTGTCATAACCCTTGTCCCATTCTATCTTCTTTGGAAGATTATTGCTGTTGCAATAGAAGGCACGGATCTCGGCAGGATCAACAGTTATGCCTGGGGAGCAGTTATCCTTACAGTATCTGCTCTTCTTGTTTATATCTTTGCTCTGCTCTGTACACATATAGCAGCGTTCAGAGTTCAGGCAAATATGAGAAGCGAACTCATGAGAAAGATAATCAAGCTCCCGCTTGGTATTTTCGATGAGGACGGAACAGGTAAGATCAGAAGGATCGTAAGCGATTCAACTGCAGCTACTGAAACATATATTGCGCATAACCTTGCAGATAAGACTGTGGCTGCCGTAACACCTGTCGGACTGATAGTACTCATTCTTGCATTTGACTGGAAGATGGGTCTGATCTGTATGGTTCCTGCGGTAATTGGATTCATCTGCATGATGTCAATGATGGGCAAGGGCATGCAGGAGAAGATGAAGGAGTACCAGAATGCTCTTGATACCATGAGCAGCGAGGCTACCGAATATGTCAGAGGTATTCCGGTAGTAAAGACATTCGGCCAGACAGTGCATTCATTTAAGCGTTTTAAGGATTCGATCGACGGATACGGAAAGTGGACTACGGCATATACATTGCAGCTCAGAATGCCCATGATCGGTTTCATGACCTGCATCAATGCCATCTTCCTTGCGATCGTTCTGGGGGCATTTTTCCTCACAAGAAACGGCATAGGAGATACAGATATTCTGAATATCATGTATTACATAATCGTAACTCCTCTGGTTACCGTAACACTTACCAAGATTGCTTATTCCGGTGAAGCGGAAATGACTCTTATAGATGCACTTAAGAGAGTTGAATATGTGCTGAATTTTAATGCTTTGCCTGAGTCAGATAAGAGCAGCATTCCCAGTGACAACAGCATCGTTCTTAATAAGGTGACTTACAGATATGCTGATGCAACAAGAGATGCGGTATCAGACATAGATATTTCCATTGCTCCCGGAGAGCATGTTGCTTTTGTCGGTCCCTCCGGATCAGGCAAGACAACTCTTGCTGAGCTTATGGTGAGATTCTTTGATGTTACTTCCGGAGAGATACTTCTTGGCGGTGTAAATATCAAGGATATTCCTTCAGATAAGCTCATGGAGAGTGTGTCATTCGTATTCCAGGACAGCAAACTCATTAAGACATCGATCTTTGAGAATGTAAGAATGGCCAGACCTGATGCTACTCGTGAAGAAGTAATCGAAGCTCTTAACAAGGCTCAGTGTACGGATATCATCGAAAAACTTTCTGACGGCATAGATACGGTTATCGGTGAGAAGGGAACATATCTCTCGGGCGGTGAGCAGCAGAGGATTACTATTGCCAGAGCGGTGCTTAAAAATGCACCTGTTCTTATCCTGGATGAAGCTACTGCATTTGCCGATCCTGATAATGAGACCAAAGTCCAGGCAGCATTCGAAGAACTCGCCAGAGGCAAGACACTTATCATGATCGCTCACAGACTGAGCACGGTTACAAGTGCTGACAGGATCTTCGTTCTTGATGACGGTAAGCTCAAAGAGAGCGGTACACACACTGAGCTTATTGAAAGCGGCGGACTCTATAAGAAGATGTTCGAAGAATATGGAAGATCGATCGAATGGAAGGTAGGTGCCTGATATGGTAGAAATGTTAAAGCATAAATATGCGCTCTCTACTCAGGGCGCTAAGGATATGATCAAGGCATGCATAAGCGTTACGATTACAAACATTGCGCTTATGATGACAGCCGGCGTTCTCTATACGCTTATAAAAGATCTGTTGAGCAATAATCTTACTAAGGACAGATTGCCGTTTTATATTATTTGGAGTGTTGTGGTGCTGATCCTGATAGCAGTTACTAACTTCATTCAGTACAACATGACTTTCCTTACAACATATAAAGAGAGCGGAGTCAGGAGAACCTCTATTGCAGAAAGGCTCCGCCGTCTGCCGTTATCTTACTTCGGCAAGAAGAATCTTGCTGATCTTACACAGAACATCTTAGGTGACTGTGCTCAGATCGAGACTGCATCAAGTCACTGGATACCGGAAATAATCGGAGCTCTTATCTCAACAACTCTTGTCGGACTGAGCCTTTTTATCTTCTTTGACTGGAGAATGGTTCTCGCAAGCTTCTGGGTAATACCGGTATCGCTGGCTATAATCCTCTCCTGTTCAGGTCTCGAGAAGAAGGCGGTAAAGAAGAACGAAGCGGTTAAGCTCGATATGAATGACGGCATCCAGGAATGCCTGGAATCCATAAGAGACCTGAGAGCTAATAACGCTGAAGACAGATACATGGATATGCTTGAAGGCAAGATCAGAAAGGTCGAGAAAATGGCTCTCTTTACTGAGCTTAAGATGGCTGTTTATGTTAATTCCTCAACTATTATCCTGAAGCTTGGTATTGGTACAACGGCTATAGTCGGAGGCGCGTTGTTTGCACAGGGCAGAATCGATCTTCTGACATTCTTCATGTTCCTGATGGTCGTAGCAAGGCTTTACGATCCTATGCAGATTACATTGCAGAATTTTGCTGCAGTTATATCTGTTGAACTTCAATCTGAAAGACTGGACGAAGTATTGTCTCACGAGATACAGACAGGCTCAGAAGAAAAGAGCAATGACGGATACGATATTGTTTTTGATCATGTGGGATTCAAATATTCTGATGATACTGATGTGTTAAAGGATGTTAGCTTTACTGCAAAACAGGGCGAGGTTACTGCTCTTATCGGACCTTCGGGCGGCGGTAAGACTACCATCTCAAGACTTGCCGCAAGATTCTGGGATGTAAATGAAGGTAAGATAACATTGGGCGGAGAAGACATCTCTAAGATCGATCCGGAGACATTGCTCTCTGATTATTCCATAGTCTTCCAGGATGTAACTCTTTTCAATAATACAATTAAAGAGAATATCCGTATCGGCCGCGAAGGAGCAAGTGATGAGGATATTATGAGAGCGGCTAGACTTGCGAACTGTGAGGAGTTTATAAACAAACTTCCCAATGGTTACGATACATATATAGGTGAGAACGGTAATGAGCTTTCAGGCGGCGAGAGACAGAGGATCTCTATCGCGAGAGCTTTCCTCAAAGATGCTCCTATCATCCTTCTTGATGAAGCTACAGCTTCACTTGATGCTGAGAACGAGTCCGTTATCCAGGAAGCTTTATCCAGGCTTATCAAGGATAAGACAGTGCTTATCATTGCACACCGTATGCGTACGATCGCCAATGCCAATCACATTGTTGTGCTGAAAGATGGTGTTGTTGCAGAAGAAGGAAGACCGGAAGATCTTATTCAGAAGGACAGCATCTATAAGCACATGACAGAGCAGCAGCTTATATCCCAGAACTGGACGATGAGTTAAAGATTTCTGTACATAACACACCCTCATTAAAGGGGCTGCCAAATGAGGCAGCCCTTGTTTTAATACAAAAGATCATAAGTATTACGATCCTGAAGATCTTGTTTCCTGTTTTGTTTCCTAAAGTGACTGTTTCGGAAAATGATTTAGGAAAAATCAAGCTGTTTTTCCTAAATCATTTCCTGATCTGCACAAAACAGGAAACGAAATAGGAAATGAATTGGCTTTTTGAGTCTACAAAACAGGCAACACTATTTTCTTTTATAACCCTCACGTGGCGTGACATCTACAACTGTGAGAAAACTGTTGTTTTGAGACAGCATTTTTGCTGCTTACAAGAAACCCTTTAAATTATTGCGGTGCATTCTCTTTGTACTCAAGAAGAAAATTACAGCAGTCTCCTCCGCGTCCTATTGTCTTTGTGCGTCCCCATATGAGCTTTGGATGAAGATTGCCGTATCCTGCATCATCACCGTCGCAAAAGGCTCTTGTAATCTCAGGACACCCATATCTGGTGCAGGTTTCCATATAAGGGCATTTTACGATATTAAATCTGGCCTCATTGCCGTGGCTTTCGGGGTAATCATATTCAAATCCTGCATCTGTCCCAAAATTCTTAACGGCTATCTTAAAAAAGAGTTTTGGCATCTTTTTTGCCGAACCGGTTATTCTGATCAGCCGCTGTATGTGAGGAACAGTCTTAGCTGAAAACCTTTGAAAATATTCTCGTATATACCAGACAGCTTTATCTGAAGGAATACCTTCGGATCTTAAGTTCTCATATACTGCAATGCAAGGATATATGCGCTTGAAGGTGTGTGCTCTCAGTGCTTTACTGTCACCACTGTTTTCTGACAGTAATTTTTCATAACGCAGCTGGGCTGCTGCAGCGATTCTTTCCGCTTTATCTTTTCCGATTTCTTCAGCAGCAATAGCACAAGTTGTTCTTATGATCCTATGCATTATATGTACCTCATATTGTTTGTTGAGAATTATATCACAGGGGGTTAGCAATAACTAACCGAATGGCTGATTGCATAACAAAAACATTCCCGGGTGTTAACCCGGGAACGATAGATTTAACAGTAAATGTATTTTACGTGTCAGCCTTCAGCGATAGCGCCTGTAGGGCAGGAAGCTTCGCAAGCACCGCAGGAAACGCAAACATTAGCATCGATATTGTACTGTGTTTCACCCTGTGAAATAGCACCAACGGGGCAGCCATCAGCGCATGTGCCGCAAGATACGCAAGCGTCGGAAATTACATATGCCATAAATAGATCCTCCTTTGTGGGTTGGTACCCTGATTATTTCATCAGGAAAGAGAATCATCAATAATATGACGGCAGATTTAACTCTTAATTTACTAAACGTTACCTGCCGCTAACCTAAGATTTATGTTCTGTAACGTAAGCCTTAACTGCTTCAAAAGTCTTGTCGCAGATGTAGTGTTCGACACGGCAGGCATCCTGATTGGCAGTTTCAACATCAACACCCATCATCATAAAAAGATCTGTGAGGACTGTGTGGCGTTCATATATGCCCTGACCGACTTTTCTGCCTGCTTCAGTCAGATATAAGAATCCTCGTTCGTCTTTTTCCATGAATCCTTCACTGGTGAGAAGTGCAACCGCACGGCTTACAGAAGGCTTGGAGTATCCAAGATAATTTCCGATATCGATGGCACGCACAAGATCATTTTCGAGTGAAAGTACATATAAAGCTTCAAGATACATTTCACCGGATTCCATCAATTCCATGTGAGGCTCCTTCCAAACCAGTTAGCCACAGCTTACTGAAAACAAGTGTATCACACGAAAAGGGAATATTTCAAATTGCAGTCTGATAAATTGAGGCTGGCAAAATCTGTCAGGGATGGTAAAATAACACAAGATTAGTTATCGACATATGTCGAAATCGAACAACGTGCAGCCCTTTTGTTCGACAATTACAAATTCCTATTGAATTAGTAGGAATATGAGATATAATAAATTCATGCCATAAAAACCAAATAGAGGCACCTCATATAGAGCCCAGGGTGTTGTTGAAAACGGTTCGGGATCTATAGCGCGTGTTGAGTAGACAACACATCTATCGGCCTCGATTTGAATGATGTTCTTTCAATTCTTAACATCATAAAGGATAACCCGGAGCTGACACTCCGGGTTATTTTTGTGCAATTGTAGTTAGCGTAGCCTAACTGGAAATGATAGAATAGCACAGTAAAACATATGGTGTGTTTTGTGAGGTGTGTATGGATCAGCAAAAACAGATCCGCAAGTGGCTTAATAGTGTAATAGGCGATGATGCTGAACGTATCATCGATGCTCAGGAATCCGTTTATCAGGATTGTGTAGCATCTATAGAAGGAAAAACTCCGAATCAATATAAGACATTAACGAAGACTATACTTCCGCGTGTCGCACTGTATAAGGCTTTGAAAGCAGACAGCAAGCTGAGCGAGAGAGCGTACGAATTAACTCACAAATACATGATCGAAGTTATCGGAATGCAGAAATACAAGAGCACTTCTGTACTGGAGAAAGCACCTGGATTTTATAAGTTTTACAGCAAGTCGTTCCTGAAGATCATGAGAACGACAGACCTTCAGAAGAGCACTCAGGTTGAAGGTAAAGACTTTTACGATATAACGATCACGAATTGTCTCTGGTACAACGCCTGTAAGGATTACGGATGTCAGGAACTGTGTCCTGCTTTCTGTGACGTAGATGATGTCACTTACGGTAATTTGAAAAAACTTGGATTTACAAGGACGCAAACGCTCGGTAAGGGTGGAAATTGCTGCGACTTTCATTTCTATAAGAAGTGATATCGGGAGGGTATATGAAGTATTCGGGTCTACCTGCAGGAATGTGGTTGCTTTTAAAAGGTTCTTTTGAGAAGAACCTTATTAAAGATTTAGGATTAAACGCCGGCGAAGCGGTTCTAGTAAGGAAAAAAGCAAAACCGAAATACCGCCAGATAATTGAAAAGCTTCCTAAATTTGAAAAGGAAGACAGATTTAAAACAAATATAGTTAATTGTGCGATGCTGATATCTTTTCTCACATATCTTCCTGAAAAGCCTGATGTAACAGAGGTTACGAGATTCTATGAAGATGCAATGACCATTCCGTTTCTTAAGAAAATGTGCAGAAAGAGCGGCAAAAACAAGTTTTCCGAAAAAGACATCGCATCAATGAAGGCAACTGCAAAGCTCAAAGCTGCCGACCGAAATCCTTATTCGTGGAATATGGAATACCTTCCGTATGAAGACGGAAGCGGTTATGAAGCAAGATTCTTCAAGTGTGGAATCTGCACACTCATGAAAGAATACGGCCTCTTCGAATATGTCCCAGCTATGTGTAATCTGGATTATGTTATGAGTGATCTGGGCGGAGCATCAAATTTCGTAAGAGAATATACACTCGCATCAGGCGGTCCATACTGCGACTGCGGATATAAAAAGAAGGTATGACTATGAGTAAGAAATCGGCATTTATATTTGGATTTATCACACTGCTCTTATGTGGTGTAGGTGACTGGCTTTTAGGTTATGAACCTGAAGGCGGGGAGCCTTTGATCTATGGTATGACAACGACAGCAATATCAGGCGTACCCATATGGTTTTATGTGTTGTCATTCTTCTTCGGAATCTTATCCGGATTCGGATGTCTTTATTTTGCGCCTGCGATAATGGAAACGCTTGATATGAAAGGAATTTCAAAAGACACAAAAATGTATAAACTTATGGGATTTGGCTTGAAGTCTGCACCCATGATGTTCGTATCTTTCCATACCGCATGCTGCATTGTTCTTTTGCTGATTCAGGCTTCACTCCGTTCCGGGCTTGATATTACTAATGCAGATAAGATTTTTCTGGTGCCGGTTGCCACAGCGCTGATACCTTTTCTTATATGGTGTTATCTGTGTGATATTCCCGTCACCATTGCTTTCATGTATTTCACATTGAAGGGCAGGCTCGGAATCAACAAAGCGGCGTTTATCCTGTGCCCGATGGGCCTTAGCATTGTCGCAAAGATAATAGCTGCGGTAATTGTGGCATTGGGCAGCAAACTTT
>Ga0247610_10004895_pt1 | contig 14205 bp, 7 predicted proteins | sample 174DNAGHGhighgp2_FD_193483 | JGI IMG/M metagenome (GOLD analysis project Ga0247610, IMG submission 193483) | Sheep rumen microbial communities from Palmerston North, Manawatu-Wanganui, New Zealand - 1742 DNA GHGhigh gp2 | ecosystem: Host-associated > Mammals > Digestive system > Stomach > Rumen ... | reverse complement strand
AGGCATACGACGGGCGGCTATGGACCAAGCAAGGGATGAACTATTGCATCTACGACCCAAACACCGAGAGCTTTATACGCAACGTCAGCCAAGAATTGGCCAAGATGGGCATCAAGGGCAGCGTGGACTATATTTACATTGACTCACGTAAGAATTTCTGGGTGAAGATAGCCGATGTGGGCATCTACTATTACAATCCCAACAGCAAGCGTCTGCACCTCTTCAACAATGGCTATGGCCCAGGAGAGATTAACCCAAACTATGGTATCGCCTCTATGGCCGACCTTGGCAACTCGGTCATCTTTGTCAGTAACAACGGTGAGATGGTCTGTCTGAATGGTGAAAAAGGTTGGATTTCCTGGCAGAGCAACTGGATGAAACGCCATGGTGGCCCAGAGAACCAGGAATACATGCTGCGTCTTGACAACAAAGGAAACATCTACTGCCGCGCTTTGGAAAACACCTTTATTTACCTGCAACAGGAACACCGCTGGTATAAGAACCTGCAGGAGCTTTTGCGGGCCCACCAAGTGGAAAACGTACCTGACCATCAACTGTTGGTTTGGGACGTGCTGGTAGACCGCAAGAACAGAATTTGGGCTGCAACCGACCACGACGGACTCTTCGTAATAGACCTGAAAGGAAAGCAACTGCGACAGTTCCAATACAACAAGTATGATCAGAGTTCACTCTCCGACAACACCTTAAGATACCTCTATCAGGATTACGTCGGACGCATCTGGATAGGCTCTTACAAGAATGGCGTGAACGAATACAGGGAAAGGAAGGAGAGTATCAGGAGCTTAGAGTTAGGTGACATCACCACAGCACGTGAAGACCGTTGGGGCAACTACTGGTTAGGCACCAACGACAATGGCATCATTGTCTATGACCCACGGACAGGCGAGACACTACAACACTACACCACCGCCAACACGACCATGATGGGTAACATCATCGTGGCCTCCCTCCTGGCTTCCGATAGCAGTTTCTGGTTCGGCACCTACAACGGTGGACTTATCCATTGTATACCCACCTCCTCTGGAGGTTCGCGGGGTGAAGCTACGGTTGTCAACTACCGTGCCTTGGGTGAGGCCAACCAGTTGGCCAACAACAGTGTGTGGAGTGTGGTAGAGGACCGCTGGCATCGTATCTGGATGGGATTGCTCGGCGGCGGTGTCCAGATGTTCGACCATCAGAAAAACCTATTCCGTACATGGGATTCCCACAACTCCATCCTTCCCGGCGACTACGTCAGTTCGTCATCATGGACCAAGAAAGGGTGGCTACTCGTAGGAACCACTTCCTACTATTCCATTGTCAACCCTGTCACAGGCAAGATTATCAATTACGACATCCCCGGTGCCCAGGATCTGTCTCCTACGACGGCCAGCACTGTCTGCGTGATGGAAGACAGCCGTGGACTTATCTGGCAGGGGTCCTCCTCCGGTGCCATTGTCTTCGACCCAGCCAACCATACCACCAATCTGCTTGACATGACCAAGGGTCTCTATGGTTCCAGTGTATGCTCCATCACGGAAGATAAGCAAAACGTCATGTGGGTTGTTACCGACCACGGTGTATCGCGTATTGTACCCCGCCAGCAAGAAGACCGTTCTTGGCAGTTCACAGTCCAGACTTTCTCCAGTGCTGAAGGTTTGCAGGAAGCAACTTTCAACCAGCGTTCCGTTAGCCTCACCCACGATGGTCTGCTGCTCATTGGCGGACAGGGAGGACTTGACATCATCAACCCCAGCCTTATCAGCCAATTAGCCATTTCCCATGAGCGTCCCGTGCTGAGCGGCCTGCTGCTTTTCGAACAGCCTGTAGATGTTGGAAAGAAGATCAATGGACACGTCATCTTGAAGAAAGCACTAAGCATGAGCGAAGACCTCTACCTACGCCATTACGAAAATACATTTACAATCCAGCTTGGATCGAATGCAAGTAACGTGAGGAACGGAAAACGCTTTGCTTACAATATAGACGACCGTGAAGGATGGATTAAGACCTCCGAAATGAACCCCAACATCAACTTCACCTCCCTGCGTCACGGCGACTACAAGTTGCGCGTACGTATGCTCAACGATGACGGAACCATGGGTGAGAACGAGACCGTCCTCAACATCCATGTCTCCTCACCTATATGGCGCACTCGTTGGGCCATTATCCTCTATGCACTATCCCTCTTGATCGTCGGTTGGTGGTGGCGTCGCCGGTTCCTGCGCCGTCAGGAGGAGCAACTGCGGTTAGAGGTGCTCCGCCGTGAAACTGAGAAACAGCAGTGGATGAGCGAAATGCGGGAGCAATTGAAGAAAGAATATGCTGGCAATGGTTCCCAACAACCCATACCGGAAGCAGGAAAAGATGAGACATTGAAGATCAAGCCTATCGTTTCCGACCTCATCGGATTCATGCGTCAAACGATAGAGGAATACCCGATGCCTGCTGACAAGAAGTCACGTATCTCTTTCAACACCACCGAGAAGTCGCTGAACATAGCCTTCGACCCGGAACAGTTAGGACGAGCCATGAACATCCTCTTAAGCAATTCTGTTAACTTCACGCCAAGCCATTGCCGTATAGAAGTCAGTGTTGGCAAGAACGAGCATCATGCCATCATCAGCCTTGCAGACAATGGCATCGGCATTCCTGAGGATGCCCGCGACACCATGTTTGCACCGCATGTTGGCAAGGCTACAGGCACCTCCCTCTACGACGTGAAGCGTATTGCTGAGGCACATGGTGGTTCCATCAGCGTAGAGCATCGCGAAAAAGGCGGTACCATCTTCACCATCCAGTTGCCGGTCACTTTAGCTGACCAGGACATTGCGATTGAAGAAGCTGTCATCATTGAAGACTGATGCCAGGGAAAGAATGGCGACTTAGACAGCCATCAGCTCACTCATCACCATATCGCTGACGAACAGCCCTTCCCGGGTCAGACACAATCTGTCGCCATCAAGTCTTAGCAGGCCGCTCTTCAGGAAACGGCGAGCCTGGCTGAGAGAGTAGTCGCGGTACGGTGCTGACAACTCGGCAAGGTTCAGTCCTTCACGCGTCCTCAGCGCCACAGTCACACGGTCATTATAATAGGTATCGCCCTGTAGTCTCTCCTCCTCAAAGAGGCGCTCACCTCGTTCTACCCCCTCTATGTATAAGCGAAGGTCACTCACGTTCCAACTGCGGCACTGGCCGTCGAAGGAATGCGCTGCCGCTCCTAAGCCTATGTATGGAACACCTGTCCAATAGCTGGAATTATGCCTTGAACGGTAACCAGAACGGGCAAAGTTCGACAGCTCGTAGTGCTCGAAGCCCTCAGCCGTTAAGCGGTCAATGAGTGTGTCATACATGGTCCGTTCTGTCTCCTCGTCCACGGGAGTGTATACGCCTTTTCGCATCTTTTCATAGAGCGCAGTCCCCTCTTCATAACTCAGGCAATAGGCTGAAAGATGTTCCGGCTTTAAGGACAATGCTGCGTCAATATCATGCTGCCAGTCTTCAAGGGTCTCACCTGGAAAGCCATACATTAGGTCGAGGCTCAAATTATCAATACCTGCATTCCTTAGTCTTTCCACTGCCGTTCTTACTTGTGATGCGCTATGCCTGCGATGAAGCATCTTCAACCGTTCTTCCGAAAATGTCTGAGCCCCCATCGACACTCGATTGACAGGAAGTGCATGCAGACCACTGACGAATGATTCCGTGACATCATCAGGATTAACCTCGATGGTTATTTCAAGAGAATCACCTAACGACGTTCCCCATACCTTATTTATATTTAAGAAGAGTTCTTCCAATTGTTGAATGGTCAATAGGCTTGGCGTCCCTCCCCCCAAATAGATAGTGTCTATACGCCCCGTTCTATTTTGCCCATTTCTCATTCCCCATTCTTTATTCCACATCATTCCTCTCATTTCCATTTCCCGACACACAGCTTTCACATAACGCTGACGCAGTTCCAAGTTCGTGGTGGAAAAGAAAGCGCAATAGGTACAGCGGCTCTTACAGAAGGGGATATGTATATAAATTCCTGCCATAACAGGTGCAAAAGTACTAATATTGTTTAATATATGACTGTTTTCTTTGCTTTTTTCCCGGAAAAAGTGTAACTTTCGGGCTTATTAAGGCAAAATATAATCATTTTAACCCAAAGCAATGAATAAAACGAGTATTTTTTCACTTATCTTCATGCTTCTTACCGTCAGTGCATCAGCCAACGAGAAGCAGAGAGTAAAACAGGTAAGCACAGCCATCGAGTTAACCACCAATGTTGACTATACCATCACTTCGGCTGTACCTTTCACGGAAGGAGGAAGTGTCAATATCGTAAATACAGAACATGCCGTGCTGATTCTTGACAGCCTGAAGCCTTCTGCTGCCTTGAAAGTGCTCAGCCACGTAACAATCGGTGGTGCCAAAGCTGTTCATAACTCCACTTGTCAGGTGAAAATCCATAATCAGGGATGTATCATCATGCCCTATTCCAAGAACATCCGCCCCCTGACCGTTTATTCCGAAGAAAATTTTGCTGGAGAGTCGGCCAACGGCTTCGGTCTGGAAAACTCCGGAGGATTCATGAACACGCTAACGGATGCCACCCTTAACAACCGCATACGTAGTTTTAAGCTGAAACGCGGTTATATGGTGACATTCTCTACTCTTCCGAAAGGTCGTGGCTACAGCCGATGTTTCATCGCTGCAGACAGCGATCTGGAAATAGCACAGTTACCGCCTATCCTCTCCGGTCACATCTCCTCATACAGAATCTTCCGATGGAACGACACCAGCAAGTCCGGACTGGCCAACGATACTCGCGCCGCTGTGAACAATACCCTCAACACCACCTCGTGCTATTCTTTCGGACTCGGTGAGGATGGTGGTATGGACCGTGAATGCGTGCCCCATCACATCCATGAAGGATGGCCAGCCATTCCTGATTGCGGAAGAGTGACCTATTCGCCACACATGAAGACCAACAATGAACCTCGGAATTCTGCTGACGACCATCCCGACGACCTGAATGCCATCTTGAACAACTGGGAAAACCTGATGGCAACAGGTATGCGACTCTGTTCACCCTCTTCTTGGGACGGGAGCGACTATGTGAGTAACGCCTCAGGCTTCTTACGCCAGTTTTTTGACTCCATCGATGCTCGCGGATGGCGGTGTGACATCATTGACCTGCACTGTTATTGGGCAGAAGGTACTTTCAACCAGATATCCAACTGGGTGAATGCACTCCATCGTCCTGTCTGGATCTCAGAGTGGGTCTGGGGAGCATCTTGGAATAACAATGGCATATTTGGAGAAGCGAAAGGAAATAACCGTGACAACCCCACCTACTCACAACTGAACAAGAACAGAGAAGTGCTGGCACGCATCTTGACGAATTTGAATGGTTGGGACTATATTGAACGCTACTTCTACTGGAATAGTGAAGCCAACTGTTCCAAGCTCTATTATAACGACCAACTTACACCTGCCGGGATATACTATTCAAAAATGAATACCGGTATCGGCTACAACCCCAAATACGATTATATTCCGAAGACTCCACGGCAGTATCCCCCTTCAGGCTTTGCCATTGCCAATCAAGAAGGAGTCAACACCCTCACCTGGAAAGACAGCAATGGAGAATACAACCAGCTGATGGAAGTACAACGGAAACAGAAAGGGGGACAATGGCAGACCATAGCCGTCATTGACCAAAAGGAGACAGCCAGCAGCTATACATGGAAAGACGAAGCTCCCGTTGCAGATGCCAAATATCGCGTACATATTATAGATATAGACGGAAAAGACCTCTACACGGATGACACATTAGAGGCGGGTGACTTCATAGCTGTCCCTGACAGCCCAGGCTTCTACATTGGGGGCAACCTGCTCCTCAATGGTGACTTCGTCCTCGGCACCCAAGGATGGACTGCAGGAAACGGCAAACCTATTGACAAACCCTATTTCCAGGCCATTCCTGTAGGAGGTCCCGATGGAGGCAGTTATCTCCAGGCTTACGGCAATGCCGGAATTGACAAAGAAGGCTCTCTGTTGACATCAGTAGCCATTAAGCCTAACCAGAACTATCTGTTTTCTGTCTATACCCGCAATGGTGGAGCCTATATGAAAGTCGACATCAGTAAAGAAGGCTCTACTGAATCAGAGAACATTGCCACACTACGCAACACGCCAGAATGGGAGAAGCAGTCCTTCACGTTCAACAGCGGTTCAGCATCCCAAGCTCTCATCTCCTTCCGATGGCTTGGCGCCAAAGCCCAATTTACGAAATTTGAAGTCAGACAACTTTTCAACACACATGAGGAAGCCCTGGCCGACGGAGCTATTACTGAAGTGCCGCGCAACAACGCCTTGGCACAGCTGCAGGAATCCCTACTCCAGCAAAGACTCGACTCCATCAAGGCCGTTGAAGCTGCACTCTATTCGGCTGGATGCACGAACGATGTCTCCAGCCTTACATTCCAACCCTCTCCCATCCAGCCACAGTCTCCCAATTTCCAAGCTATTACAGGGTGGCAGACCAAGAACGGAACCTATAAAGATGGTGACCAACGCATAAACACTGTCAGGGGGAAAAGCTGCTGGAACGCCTGGTGGTCGGGCATTAACGCTGCAGAGGGAAAACGGAAAACCATGCAGATAAGTCAGAAAATATCCTCATTGCCGGAAGGAGTCTATGTGATGGAATGCAAGGCTACCACAGAGCACTACTGCCTCAGCGACCAGCATGGCTACATGGTTGTGGGCACAGACACCGTCACCACTCCGACACTCGTGGCTGACTATTTCGACCTTCCCACCGTCAGCAATATCTGGCAGACACTCACCACCACTCCTGTATTCGTTCCTGAGGGTGGCAGCGTCACCATTGGTTTCACATCGTCCAAACAAGGCGCGACAGACAATGCCTGGCATAAGTTCGGCGATGCAAACAACACAGGAGACAAACGTGAAGGATGGTGGTGTGCCACAGACTTCATGCTCCGCTACATACCCACATACTCGCTGACAACCACTGAGGGACCCTGGGGAACCATATGCCTACCCCACTCCATTACACCCACTGACGGACTCACACTCTACCAGATTGCCGGACTCACCCCCGACTCCACCCAACTGTGCATTGAGCCCGTCACCAATCCCGTTGCAGGAGTTCCCTATATCTACCACACCAATTCTGCAAACCTCCGCTTGTTCCTCAACGGAGAGGCAGTCAGCTCAGCTCAGCGTGGTGAGAACAACCTGTTTGGTTTCTTTAATGTCTCAGTCAGAGTCCCTGCAGACGGCTACGTGCTGCATAATGGCGAATGGTATGTGGTAAAAGAGCGTCCCCGTGCAGAACACTACTCGGCCTGCATTCGGAAACTTGATGGGATAACGATTCTTCCGGAATGGAAAGGATTAACCATGCCCATCCACCAGACATCATGGGAAGAAGCAACCAACATTTCTCTTATGAAGAATGCTCCAACCACTCTTCCCGATGGCATCTTCACTTTAGATGGCCGTCTCGTTGAACCGACCCTTCACCATCTACGCCCAGGCATCTATCTGCGTATAGTCGATGGAAAAGCGGAAAAGATTATCATGAAATAAAGAGGCTTAATTACTAATATTGTTTAATAATTGGAAGTATTTCTTGGTTTTCTCACGAAAAATGTGTAATTTCGGCGTCGATTTTGAAAAAAGGAATCATTCTATACTAAAACTAAAACGATATGAAGGTCTATCAGACAAATGAAATTAAGAACATTGCACTGATTGGCAGTGCGGGTAGCGGCAAGACAACTCTTGCCGAGTCAATGGTTTACGAAGCCGGCATCATCAAGCGCCGCGGCACCGTAGAGGGTAAAAACACCATGAGCGACTACTTCCCTGTGGAGCAGGAGTATGGCTATAGTGTATTCTCTACCGTATTCCATGTAGAGTGGAACAACAAAAAGCTCAACATCATCGACTGCCCAGGCAGCGACGATTTCGTTGGCGGTGCCATTACGGCGCTGAACGTTACTGATCAGGCGGTCATTCTCGTCAATGGACAGTATGGCCCTGAGGTTGGTACGATGAATGCCTTCCGCAACACGGAGAAACTGAAGAAACCCGTTATCTTCCTGGTTAACCAGCTGGATAGGGATAACTGCGACTTCGAGCAGATCCTGAACAATCTGAAGGAAGTGTACGGACCAAACTGTGTGCCCGTGCAGTACCCCATCGCTACAGGCCCCGGCTTCAACAGCGTCATCGATGTGCTGCTGATGAAGAAGTACTCTTGGAAGCCTGAAGGCGGTGCTCCTATCATTGAGGAGATTCCTGCCGACCAGCTGGAGAAGGCCAAGGAGATGAAGGCTGCCCTCGTTGAGGCTGCTGCTGCAGGTGATGACTCCCTGATGGAGAAGTTCTTCGAGACCGAAGATCTCACAGAGGACGAAATGCGCGAAGGCATCCGCAAAGGACTTGTCACACGTAGCATCTTCCCCGTATTCTGTGTCTGTGCAGGCAGGGACATGGGTGTGCGCCGTCTCATGGAGTTCTTAGGCAACGTCGTTCCGTTCGTCAGTGAAATGCCCGTTGTCAAGAATGCTGCAGGCAAGGAAATACCTGCTGACGCTTCTGCTCCTACATCACTCTATTTCTTCAAGACCGGCGTGGAGCCCCACATCGGCGAGGTGAGCTACTTCAAGGTGATGAGTGGTAGCATCAAGAGTGGTGACGACCTGACCAATGCTGACCGCGGTTCGAAGGAACGTATGGGTACACTCTATGCTTGCGCTGGTTCCAACCGTATTCAGGTTGATCAGCTTGTCGCTGGCGATATTGGTTGTACTGTGAAGCTGAAGGATGTGAAGACTGGCAACACTCTCAATGGCAAGGAAGTAGACTGGAAATTCGACTTCATCAAGTATCCCAATTCCAAGTTCTCGCGTGCCATCAAGGCCCTCAACGAGGCTGAGACTGAAAAGATGATGGCTGCCCTGCAGAAGATGCGTCAGGAAGATCCCACATGGGTTGTTGAACAGTCCAAGGAGCTGCGTCAGATCATTGTTCATGGACAGGGAGAATTCCACCTGCGCACATTGAAATGGCGTATGGAGAACAACGAGAAGATCCAGATTGAGTACCAGGAGCCAAAGATTCCTTATCGTGAGACCATCTCGAAGATGGCACGTGCTGACTATCGCCACAAGAAGCAGTCGGGTGGTAGCGGACAGTTTGGTGAGGTACACCTCATCATCGAGCCTTACGTGGAAGGTATGGAGGATCCCACCAGCTTCACCATTGGCAATCAGGAGTTCAAGATGAACATCAAATCCAAGGAAGAAATCGACCTGGAATGGGGCGGAAAGCTTGTATTCCTCAACTCCGTGGTGGGTGGTGCCATCGATATGCGCTTTATGCCCGCTATCCTGAAGGGTATCATGCAGCGCATGGAGCAGGGTCCTCTGACTGGTTCATACGCTCGCGACGTACGCGTCATCGTCTACGACGGTAAGATGCACCCCGTTGACTCCAACGAGCTTTCGTTCATGCTCGCCGCACGTAATGCCTTCTCCCTGGCCTTCAAGGAGGCTGGTCCGAAGGTGCTCGAGCCTATCTACGACCTGGAAGTGCTCGTTCCCGCTGACTACATGGGTGATGTGATGAGCGACCTGCAGGGACGCCGCGCCATCATTATGGGTATGGACTCTGAGGCAGGCTATCAGAAGCTTGTTGCCAAGATTCCTCTGAAGGAGCTGGCAAGCTACTCCATCGCCCTGTCGTCCATCACCGGCGGACGTGCATCCTTCTCCACCAAGTTTGCTTCTTATGAACTTGTGCCGAACGATATCCAGCAGGCACTTATCAAGCAGCATGAGGAAGAACTTAAGGAAGAGGAGTAATCTAAGTGAAGAGTTAAGAGTGAAGAGTGAAGCATTTGCTTCCGCCATTCCCAATGGAAAGGTGAATAGTGAATAGCTCCTCTTCAAGCTGAATAAAAAAGAGGGTGTGTCTCCAAAGGGCACATCCTCTTTCCTTTTACTACGGGAGGCAAGAACCTTTTCAAGATGGTCTATGCCCGCGACATCGACCACTACCGCTACACCGCCCGCAGTCACTACCGCCATCTGCTCCAACGCTGTCCGCTGGTGGTGCAGATGCTCTCGCTCAAGGACATCGCCTCGTTTCTCAATGTCACGCCCACCTACCTGAGCAAACTACACAAAGAAATGACGTACGAAACGAGAGCAGAGGGCAAGCGTGCTTGCACTATGCCTCGTAAGAAGGAATAAGACGCAGTCAAATTACCTTCGGAAAGACATAAAGCCAGACAGTCTTCCCATCATACTTTTGGCTCAAAACATCCTTGACTGAGCCAAAAGTTCCGTGAATTCCTAAAACTAGTTTTAGAGTTGCACCCTCGGCGACCTGTTTTCGGGCTTCTCCAAGGGCTTTTTGTACCTTTTTGAGTAATTTCGCAGCAAAAAAAGCGAAGTTTATGGATTACAAAGAACTTTATTCTGAAGCCCGACAAAGACGGCGATGACGAGAGCGGCGATGGCGAGGACAGCGAGGTGACGCCACTGACGCATGAAGGCAGCGGCGGAATCAATCCGCTCCGCGCCCCCTCTGTAACGGTTACATGCCCCCCTCAACGCGCTTCACGGACGCTCTGCAAGAAAACGACTACCTCAAAATACGAAAAGAGATGCAAATGCAAACTAATTGCAAACAAGATGCAAACAATAATTGCCTCTATTTTGCGTTGGTTTTATTAATTTTGGACGAAAAAATAAAGAAAGATGAAACAAACACTGATTCTATTGGCTGCTTGTCTGCTGATTGGGTGCTGTACCAATAACAGTAGCGACAAATCGAATGTCCTTCAGGGAGTATGGACGCTGCGGCAGGTGGAATATCCTTACGACCGCCCTGATACGTATTACAAACCAGAGAATACCCTGCTTCGGCTATATGATGGCGACAGCGTGGTGTATCAGTGCTGGCTGACAAAGACAGAGTCGGGGTTCATTATAAGACCCGAACTGCGGTGTCCTGTGACGCTGCTTGACAAGGGGCATGGCGAATATGTCTATATAGAGGAGGACAACCCACGCCCATTGACTATAGCGAATGATTCAACGATAGTCATTCAGCAACAGGGAATACTGTACACTTTCCATCGCGCTGATGACATTGGAGAGAAATGGGGTACAGACATCATCACTATCATTGCCGAAAGCACGAAAAACGGCCCTTCGGAGGAAGCGCAGAACTTTGTACTATCAGCCAAGGAGCGACGTCAGGCCAACGTGATTAACAGTTTTATTCTCTTCACCATTCTCGCCCTTGTTCTTATGCTGCTCGTCGTGCGGATTACCATTCAGTACCGCAGGGACAAGCGAAGACTCCAACTGCAACTTCAGCAGATTCAAGAGGTGCAACAGGAACGTCCGCAATCCGTCAGAAAAGCTATCGAATCAGTGGAAGAAGCCTATTTTGTGTCTGGTGATTACGAGGTGCTACAGCGTCGCATCGCTACCGGACAGCGGCTGAAGGATGACGAATGGCTGGAGATAGAAAGCCATATCAGGAAAGTATATCCAGGCTTTATCAGTCAGCTGCGCGGGCTGCACACCATGTCTGAACTCGAGTATCAGGTGTGCCTGCTCATCAAGCTCCGCATCGCTCCAAAGGACATCGCCGCCGTGCTGGCTCGTGACATGAGTACCATCAGCACCGTGCGCAGCCGACTCTACGGCAAAGTGTTCGGTCGTAAGGGAGGAGCAAAGGAATGGGATGATTTCATCCGTTCCATCGGCGTATAAACTGTATGCCAACAAGATGCAAAGTGGATGCAAAGCAGATGCAAACTCAAAACCTTGGTCAGGTGGTAGAAAGGCCGTACTTTTGCAGCGAGTTAGTTCTTTCGAAGTCAAACCAAATTTAAAAAAGTAAAGCTTATGAAACAAGTAATGTTAGTAATGGCAGTGGCACTCATGAGTGCGCTGCAGGTGAGTGCCCAGAACGGACGGAACAGCGAGAGCCATCCGAGTTCACTCGGAAATAGCCGAGTCGTGACGGACAAAAACAAAGTCAACGCGAAAGTTGACGATAAGGAAATCATCGGCGTGTGGTTCATGGAGTCTATGCAGTGGGAGGGCGAGAAGAAAGTGATGTGCGGCAAGCAGACCGGTTACATCCAGTTCAAGTACTATGGTGCAGACGGTGAGTATGCCTGCGCCGAGATTGCGCTGACCAAGGAGGGTAAGTGCATTGTGATACCTCATGAGTACGGCACATACTACCTCAAGGACGGCTGGTACATGGAGATGGGACGCGAACCTATCAAGGACGCCGTCATCCTGACTGACAAGAACACATACAAGGGCACGTGGAAGAAGCGCCACGACATCTGGAAAAAACAACTGAACATACCGGAGAAGCTGCGCAAGTACATCGTGGACTGCTGTCGGATGAAGGACACACCTGCCGACATCCAGCAGCTCATCAAGCAGACGATGTTCAAGTAACGGAATCCTACAAACGACTAAAAACTCACAGGCTATGAATAACAAGAACAATTCATTTTCGTGGTTGCGCCTAATGTGCGTGGCTTTGGTAACCCTTTTCTCAATGAGTGCAACAGCGCAAAAAAATGACAAAACCATCTATAGTGTTGTAGAAGAGATGCCACAATATGCGGATGGTGATGTAGCATTGCTACAGTTCCTGCGCGACAACATCAAATATCCAGAAGAGGCTGAGGAGAAGGGACTGCAAGGCAAAGTAGTAGTGAAGTTGCGCATAGAGAAGAATGGCACAGTGTCTAAATATGAAGTGGCACAAAGCGTCACGTCTTCGCTCGATGCAGAGGCGCTACGTGTGGTAAAACTATTGCCGGGCAAGTGGAAACCTGCAAAGAACAAAGGTAAAGTGGTTCGTTGTTACTACAGTTTGCCCATCACATTTGGACTAAAGTAGTATAAGTGTTAGTAAAGTTAGTATATACAAAACGAGTAGTACCCGGGTGGTTCTGGAGGCCGCAGTGATGCTCCCTCCAGAATTTGCCCGTAAAATATAGAATGATGATAGAACTTGTGCAGCTTGCAATGAGGAGGCTGGTAACAGGGAGTGAACCCGTACAAAACAGAGGTTTACTCGGTACCAGATAGGGGGTTACTTGGTTCCTGGCAGTGCTTTACTCCGTACCAGACAGTACTTTACTCCATACATAACTAGGCTTTACTCCGTACCTAACAGGGAGTGACCCCGTACCAAACAAGGATTTACTCTGTACCAAACAGAGCTTTACTCCGAACCTGACAGGGCTTTACTCCGTACCTAAACGGGAGAAAGGCCGTACCTAAGCGGGAGAAAGGCCGTACCTAACCGGGAGAAAGGCAGTACCTTCCGATTCCGCAGCGGGCGTGGAAATAATCAGCAGCGCCCGCTGCCAATATTGGCAACGGGCGGGGAAATGATCGGCAGCGTTCGCTGCTTACCTGTTTTTATACTGTGGTAGTGGTCTCTCGGATGGTATTGTGCCAAGTGCGGCCTTCCTTGTAGCGGTTCAGACGTGGATTGTCGCCTGTACAGAGGCTGTCGAAATGGCTTGTCCTCCTCACCCTTTGTGGTGCGTGGCTGTAGTTCAAAAAGTATTCCGTCCGCCTTACGTGGCCTATCATCCTATTAAAAACCGACTGCAAAGGTACGACTATTTTTCCAGAAATGCAAACGTCCCGGGTGATTTATTTTGCTTGTTTTAGACGGAGGTGGTCGTTTTTTGATTTTTTAGCTAATAACGGGAAGGATCATGAAGGTGTAATAACCACCAACAAGACTTTGGCGACACCATCTACTCAGGCGGGAGGTTGTCACCAGAGCTGGGAATATCGTTTGCCTTCTGTATGACGGTAATGGTCTGAATGATGACGCCATCTATCAAAAATGACACTTGACCTTCACGCTCAACCGTCTTCGGATTATTCGTTGCTGTTACCCTCACCACGCCATTGCCATTTCCTGAGGTTTGAGTGCATGTGCACCAGGTAGGAACTCTCACTGTCCACGACGTGTTACTGTTCACGGTGAACCTCAAGTATCCACCCATTGCCTCATACTTTGTGTCACTGGATTTTACTTCAAGCCTGTTGCTTGAGAACATTGATGGAATAAACGTAACGCATGTTGATGATGAACCGCTTACCAATA
>Ga0247610_10004893_pt1 | contig 14206 bp, 25 predicted proteins | sample 174DNAGHGhighgp2_FD_193483 | JGI IMG/M metagenome (GOLD analysis project Ga0247610, IMG submission 193483) | Sheep rumen microbial communities from Palmerston North, Manawatu-Wanganui, New Zealand - 1742 DNA GHGhigh gp2 | ecosystem: Host-associated > Mammals > Digestive system > Stomach > Rumen... | reverse complement strand
TATCCTGAAAAACGGTGTATGTTCAAATGCTTGATGCTGAATATCATCTGAATAGACGTAAATCTCATCATCTATAATACAAACAATACTATAAGAACTATCATTTCGTTCCTTATTGACTTCATCTGTTTCAAGATCGTCATTAACATGCGTTGCTGAAAAATCATACGATGCTGAAAAATCATATCCAAAATAACGACGTTTTTTAAGAATGAAGTCTTTCAGTTCCTCAAATGAATCAAGACAGGCTAAAGCCCATTGACAAGTTTTCATAACTCGATCATACTCATCAATACAGTCTTCAAATGTATACTCGTTACATAATATCCAACGACCATCAGAAAAATAAACAAATACATTATCGGGATCATGAATAAATTCACCATCCTTAACATATTGCCAATATTCTTCCAAACTTTTAGTTGCATTCTTTATGTCGTCAGGAAACTCGTCTTTCGTTTCTTTTATGAAATCTGACATCGATTTCGCATTATTCATTGCGTATGTAATAATACGTTTACAGTCTTGAACTGTAGTCACTCTTTTATGAACCCAAGTATGGCATCCCATAATTATGTTATATATAATTTTTTATTTTTATTTTTATTTTGTATACGTTTCGCAACTTCTTCAATATTGGTTAAAAATTTATTAGAAGAAATTATCTTATCTAGACCGGTCTCTAACAAGAATTCATTTAATTCATCATCCGTATTAAAGATGAATCGCATTCTCGTACCGCTTGCATATGTAATAAAAATATGAGGTAAAACAACAATGAAATCTTTATTAAGGCTTTTATCATATGCATAAACGTTATTACTCTCTTTTTCTAACTGAGAAATCATATTATAAAAATACCCCATATCTCTATTGTTTGCTGTATCAACAATACAAGGTAATGTACCATCTCTCATTACTTTATATTGCGAAGGGCGAAAAAACGAATATGTAATATCGTTTATCTGGTCTTTAGAATATAATACAGTATCGCCTTTCATTAGTTTGCTTCTTTAATATTAAACTGTTTCATAAGTTCAGCTGCACCAGGGACATCTGCCATGAGTGTTCCGCTTACACGCTCAACAACGTCACGCTTTACCTTACGTCCGTCTTTTGTTTCTGCAAACTTAGGTGAGTCAACAATAACCTTTTTCTCTCTTTCTTTTTTACGGAAATCATCACCAGCTTTCTTATCAGATAACTTGCTATAAAGACGAGCAAAAGAAACCTGGCCATGCATGCTGAACAACGGAAGAATATCACAAATAATTTCATGATACTTACCAAGTGCAGCTAGAATATACAAAGGTGGACGACCACCAAACATACTAATTGCTTGAGCCATATCGCAAGTATATGAGAACTGCTTAATGTCAGTATGATGATCGGTGATCATCTGTTCATACTCAGGATTGAAGTACGCATAAATTTTGTCTTTTACGACAAAAACCTTATTGAATTCTTCCCAAGTGTATTCCATCACCTGCCCAAAAATTCGTACACCGCATCCAGTTTTGCTCTTGCTCAAAATGCGAAACTTAATCTCTGCTACAATATTTCTTTTTTCGTTATCCATAATAAAAGTAAATTGTTCATCTTTGTTTTAACACTGCAAATATAATGCCATGTTTTTAAAGATGAACAATTTATTTTACTAAAAAATGTTAATAGTTTACCAAATTAAATTAAAAAGAAGTACAACAATTAACATAAACCACGCCCTTGGAGTTTTAAATGCATAAATTGTGTCAATTAAATTTTGCTTTGTAAACATTTTATTAACACTCAAAAAATAATGCTTTAAATCTGTATTATCCTCTTTATTTACAATAAAAAGTACAATAAATACGGCTATTAATGCTGAAATAATACTATGAATCATAATAACTAAAATTAATTTTAATTTATAAATATGTCACTACTGTTAGTTGGTAAATTATACTGTTCGTCTAAAAAATAGTCTGATGACACATCTTTATTTTTATATTTTGAATCTAAATTATCAGAATTTATTAATGTTACGTCTAATGGAATCCAAGGAGCGAATACAACGCTTGTATCTCGATTATCTTTTTTAATCTATTTATTAAATTGCCAAATCTCAATCGTAATATCAAGATCATTGAATATGGATGTAATCATTGCAAACACTACATTCCAGTCAGCACCGCCGCGACCACAACCGAACATATAAGGAAATGCGATTGCTTTAATCTCTGTATGTTCTTTAATATATTTAGCAAGATACTTAAATGCTTGATCCAATGCATCATATGATGTATACATCTTCCCATCGTATCCATAATTGAATTGTCCAAATACATTTACGGCATACTGGTTATCGTTAATTTTAACAATCTGCGCTTTACCTAAAAGTAAATGCTTAATTGTATAATAACGCTCCCAAAATTTATGGTATTCTTCAAAGACAATAGGATATTTATCTCTTACACATTTAGCTGCACCAGAGTTCATAACACCTTGGCAATTAACCTGATGAATCATCATTTGTGCAGTTGTCGTCGTAAAGTCTCCTTCTTTAATTTCAATTTTCATATTGTTTTTGATTTATTTTCTGCAAAGATAATACTTATTTTTAATTAAACATCATTTAATATGAAAAGTTTTAGTTAATTATAGTTAAAATAAATAATAAAAGTATTTTTATTATGAAACTCAAACGTATTTTTAAAACGCTTTTACATATATTTGAAGGATATATTACATGGATTATTAATAAAATAACATGTTTTACTAAACCAGAATATAAGTAGAGGTTACAAATATGCCGAGAATGCCAACATAATAAACATGGTATTTGTGAATTATGCGGATGCATAATAAAAGCTAAAGTACGTGTTGATTTCATACTAGATGAAGAGGGCAAAAGTATAGATGGTTGCCCTGAAAGAAAATGGTAATCAATTGAATTATGGCAGGAACATGGTCTGGTTAGGGAACAACAGCTTCAACAAATGTGACTAAAGATTCACAAAATGTTACATATAACGCATTGTCATTGGGAGGTACAAAAAATTCTGAAATTGAAACAATGGCAATTGGAGATAACTTAGAAGTCAGTAGCAATGCTGACTGGATTACTAATATATCTATTAGTGCTCATAACTCAGAAAAATACTACGATATAAAATTTAACGTTTCTGCAAACCTTGTTGATGCTCCTAGAACAGGAGTAATTACATTTACATATAATAGTAAAACTGCAACATTAAATGTTTCTCAAGCAGCAGGAGTTAGTTCATATACAATTTATATAAATACTCAAAATAATCTATCTTCATATTTTGATTATATGAAGATAAACGGAGGGTCATTAATAACATTAAGCGCTAGTGATAGTAACTACAAACAAATTTATCAATCAACTAGTGGCTCTAATACAGTAACTGTAGAACTTCAGCCTAAAAATAATACATCTGCCAGCTTAACGTTTAGTAAAGATACACATGTATATAACAGTAATCATGTTGGTTATACATCAAGTACCAGAGATCCTAATTATAATACAATTGCTAGTAATTTTTCTGAAGAATTGAAATTTCAAAATAATATAGTTTCATTTAAAACTTCAGATAATGAAGATTTATGGATTAATACAATGGATCCCATAAGAACTAGTATAGCTTTAAATAGCTTTACATCTGATTTCACATATCCAACTATTAATGTTATTATTACTAATTAGTTACACATTGCTAATGTTACATGGAACTTGTTATATATAATAAAAAATAAGTCTCCTTTTACGGTAGAATTAATAAGTTTTAAATTTTCAGAACCATCAATTACAGTAGAAACAATTATATCCACAACCGTTACATTATTCCCGCCGGGTACTGGTGATCAAAGTGAAGAAAGTGGATCAATATAGATGTCAATGGCATATAATTAGATTAACACTTTATTTGAACTTGACGGAGAACGTGGATATATACATGTAGAGATTGATTCAACAGGTATAACTGGTAATATTCAAGCATCAGTGAATCCATATACTTACGCTGATAATAAAAATGATCAAATGATAATAACATTAACTTAGGTTTAATAAATATAATAAATTCATATATTTAATAATATGGCAAATAATATACCTTTAAATATACTTGATGAATACGCAAAATGTTTAACGACAAAATAGGCGAACATGTTGTATGAAAGCAAGTTAAATAAAAAATATAAAAAAATTCTTAATGAAGGTAAAGAATACCAATCATTAACAAATAATAATATAATGTTAGATAAACAAACTTTAAAAGAAATGTGTCTAACATCCGGAAACATTATTGACAGATACGTAAATAAACTAGGTTTACAGTATAATGTGTTTAATGAAGGTATTCATCTATATACACCTTTAATTGAAAGCTATGTAGCTTTATTAACTAATCTTATGAACGAAGGATTAACAAAAGAAAAACTAATGTCCTTGGTTTATACAGAAAAAGATAAGAATATAATTAAAAATTTAAAATAACAACAATGGTAAAGATTAGACGTAAAAAATTATTTGAGGATGATTTTCAAAATAATGGTCAACAACCTGTACAACAGCAACAGCCTCAATAGCAGGTTTAGCAGCCAGTAAATTAGGCTCAGCAACCTCAATAGCAATAGACAACATAGACTCAGCAGCAATAGCAGCAACCCCAATAGCAGCAACAACAGTAGCAACCTCAACAGTAGCAACCTCAACAGCAGCAACAGCAACAGCAACAACAGCAATAGCAAGGGAATCAAAATACTGATGTTATTCTTAAAAATCTTGGTAATGCATATTGGGCAATTGCACATAATGTTCCAGAAGAAATTTAGAAAGTTATTCCTGATTTTAAACCTGATAATCAATAGGCCAAACCTGTTATAGATCTTTGGGATAAATTTAAAGCAGAGCCGAATTAGGATACATATAATAGCTTTATTAAATCTTTTACAGAATACTGTACCCCACAATAGCCAGAGCCTAATATTCAGCAGCAACAACAGGTCAATGCAAGTTATAAGGCGAATATAAGTTTTAGATAGGCATTACAAGAAAATCTTAGAAAGACAAACAGGGATAATGCTATTATAGAGTAGATGGGTTTTTATGAAGATTAAAAATAACAGATATAATATATGGGTTAGAAATATAAATACGTTTATAACCTGTCAACTAAAAAACTGGTAAGAAAGCTTAACGAAGATGATAATGTGCAAACAGACACAACTCAACAGTCGCAATAGCAAAACGCATCAACCGGACAATAGACTTCTGCAGTTTAGTCAGTGGAATCAAATGAGCAAATACAAAAAATAAACAATGATTTGCAAAATATTGAGAAAAAATTCCAAAATGATATTGCAGCATAGAAAAAGCTTTTACAGGTTGCTTAGGTGAATGCTTCTAAAAGCTCATATAATGGTCCGTATGACCCTGCACAAGTTGATCCTTAGGTTTTATAGGTTTTAAAAAAAATAAACGACCTGGAGAAACAATACGCGATTGACAAGTATTCTAAGATAGATTAGAGACTGTAGGTTTTACAAAGTCTGTCGAAAACAAATGAGCGTTGGTACACTATACCAGAAAAATATAAAGGTTTAAACGAATCAAATTTAAATACAGCAAAAGTATATGTCAATACTTTAGTTGGCAATGATACTGATGATAAGCTGTTAAAAAATATGCATGATTTCAAACGTGTGTTTAAAAACACGGATCTTCTTTACGGAAAAGATAGAAACGGATATTTTGTCGTCGCTATAGACGGAGAAGACATAAATAAAATATCTAATACACTTGAAGAAGAAGGATATTTAAGAGATGAAATCCTTGATGCTATTATGCCACAAATCCTTGATAGATCCGCAATGATAAAATAAAAGGTTAGAAATTTATTCTAACCTTTTATTTTTGATATATATCTGCAACACCAGCCGCACGTATTATATCTGTAACACCGTTAACATAAAATTCAACAACTAACATAAGCTAGCCATATAATTTTCTGCCATTATAGTTTGGCTAAACAGAAGATACTTGCCCTTCTTTATTGCTCAATAACCTAAATGACTTAATAATTAAATTAGCCTCAGGTAACGAATCTGCAGTTATATTTTCAATTTCACCTTCTGAACGGGTCTAGGTATAAGACACATTTTTAACTAAGTCCCGTATGATATATTCCTTAATTTCTTCAATACCGTCTTCAGGCAAATCATCCACTTCAAACTTGAAATTATATATCGCTATAGTTTTAGAATATCCATATTGCTATACATCAACAGAAAACATCTACTAAGGATCTATCAAGTCTCGTTCATTCGTTTCTTTTAATATAAACATTCCTTCTACAGAATCTACAACAGACTTATGTGGATGCTCTGCTTCAGAAACTGTCACCTTTACTTTATTACCTCTAGCTTTCTTACCGGACTTTGACAATAGCTATACATCAGCACCTTCGTTCTCTAAAACAGTACCGTCATTATAATATATCCTATAAGATATTTCTAACTATTGTTCTTGTCTATCTGATCCGGTTCCACTATTAGTAATGACTATAGTTTCACCTCCAGATGCCATTGTATATCTCATACCTACCATTGCATCAAAACCTATAATATAAACATCTTTATAATAAATATCTCTTGTTTCTTCTTCACCTCTATTTAATACTTCATCTTCATTCTAATCTACAAACATAAAACCGTCTGCATAATTTGTTAAAGCATTTCCGTATATATCAGTAACCGTCATTGATGGTGACTACGTTCCTAATAATTCAGGTGTTACAGGTAATATAGGATTACAAGATTTAAATATACTTTGTTTATTCACTAGGTCAAGATTTAAATTAGGACAGTTTTCTAAATCATCAATAACATATGATTTCCAATCCCAATCGATTCGCCATGGAATACTTACGTCCTGGTTTTTTGCCGGGAATATTTTGGTTAAAGTAGAACAATCATAAACAGGCGATAAAACCGCCGTACGACCTTTCTTTATTGTTACCGGAAAATCTCTGTATCTGTATAAATCATCATCAGGAGTATATAATATAGATACGTCTGTATATATTTGATTCAACATATATGGATCATAAGAATACACTGTTGCAGAATAAGTCGTATCTAAATAGTTATTAAATAGTAACGGCTTATATTCATAACGTACAGTCATTTCATTTACTTCCCCACCATTATAATAAGAAATACTTTCTTGTCCAGTTTCACTTACTCTTAAAGTGTATTGCGCTGCTTTTAAATGTGCAGGGCACATTTTAATTACATACGGGTAAGATGTAAATAATGGAGCAATATCGGTAGTCTCTTCAATAATATGTTCAGACTTGTTATGATATAATTTATTATTAAGCTTAAATAAATCTATTAAACCATCCAATTTATACGCAATACTTCCATCTAATACAGAAATGTCTACAACTCTTAAAACATTTTCATTATCAATAGCATTTTTAGTATAATGATTATGTATTTCTTTTTCAGACGAATAACATATCTTAATAACTTGATTTTCAACAAAGTGCTATGAAAAATCTTTTACCCATGTAAAGTTTTCTTTATAATTAACAGATATATCTGATACATCTAATATTAATTCGTTTGCCGAATAAACATAACCATTTATATTTCTGTTATTTTCAAGCACATGCTAATCAACAAGTTTATCTAGAGTTTCCTAGCTTTCTTCATCATCTTCATTATAACGGACAGTGACATAAGATTTATTATATGTATAATCCATATAATCCTCGGTTTCTAAGTCAGGTTCCACTATACTGATATCAATAACCTCTAATGGATATATATCTGACATAATTGATTTCTACAAATCATCATAGATACATAATCCAATATAACTTGAATTTATTATTGTTTCAGGATTCGGGTTTTCGTCATATAATGATATTTTATAATTAGTTCCTGTCTTTTCAATTTTAACGATATGTTCAGTGAAATTATTAAACAGTATAAAATCTCCATTTTCAGGTATATCCATTACATAAGATATAGAGTCATATCTAATTTGATCAGAAGAATCTAATACAGGATCAATATCATATATTCTCCAATTCTGAGGATACATTGGATATCCAGATTTATACGGAATATCAGCTCGTAACAACTTCTGCTTTTCTGACTCTGATAATATTTCACCATAACCTGACTTTTCATAAAAGTCATTATCGTTCCATACAAACTCCTAGTTTAATATAATATCTAACGGTACCGGGTTCGCTGTTACTGTAGTTATATCATCTGAGTTATTAACAAATATATTATTGTAACTATCAAATGCATTTACTTGAACTGTATAATCAGCTAATCTATTCACAGAAACGTCAACCACTTTATTAGTAACTACGTAAGAATCTATTATTTCCTAGTTAGTCCATTTATCAGCAGTAGAGTCATTATTAAACCCTGTCTTATCAAAATAATATATAGGTGTTTTTTCAGACAAATATGTATAATCGACATCAATCTCCTATTCACCTCTTTCCAAATCATAAAAGTAACCGAATTTAAGATCTGCACCTATTGCCTTACCGTTGTTTATCTCTTTATTTTTATTCCTAAATATCATTCGGCCTTCAAGAATTTCAAGAATATAATCGCCTTTTAACATTTGGTTCGTATTTCTTATAAGATAGTTACGGATAATGAACATTGGAATATTCCATTTATTATTAGCTGTATAAATAAGTTCAGAACTTAACCCTTGATAATCATTATTATTCAAGTTTATAGCCGCACCAAATATTTGCGTATTAGGTGTTTCTGTTGGAATTGGGGCCAAAAATACTTTCTATAATCCTCGGTAATCCTCAACTTCTGACCCCCTGGTTTTAAATACATAAAACTCTTTTCCTGTATACTGATCAGTTACGGTATTAACAGTAAAACATATATTAGTTTTCCAATTGCCATGACAATATCTAATATTTGCTTTTTTAATCTCTATCAGCGGTAATTCATCACTCTATATTTTTGATTCTATTCCTTGATTATCAAAAAACAGAATTCTATTATCTCTAATCAATAAAGGATTTTTTATATATTCTTTATCAGTAAACTCAGCGAGTGTTCCGCTTTGTATATTAGATGCTTGAAGTTTAAATTGATATTCGTTAGCAGGCACTAAAGTTTCAAATGGAGGTGAGATATATATTGTTTCAGATCCATTAGTTATTTCCTCTTTGATAAACTTCTCTATATTCCAACCTTCATAATCTTCTAATGAAATATTATCAAATTCATTTATAGTACATTTAAGAACTGTACTTGAATCGATAAACATTCGACTTGTGTCTAGTAATATCTTAGGCGTAAATTTACCCTCTGACGTAAAATCCTATATATAATGTTCTGTAACATAAGACTATGTTTTTAACCGTTCTAATATAATACCTTCACCACATATATCAGATATATAACAATTCGCTCCTAATATATATTTTTCTAGCCATTCTTTTACAGACCAAAGCTTAGCTAAAATCTCATCAGTCCTGTATTGGTATATAGGATATAATGTAGGTATTTTATAAAACTAACCTTCATTATCAGCACACATAAACCAAGAATACCGTTTGGTTTCACCAGAAGGATCTAGTTTTCGTTTCCAATTTTGGTTCGGGTTATCAATGCTATAATATGGTATAGATTCATATCCATCTTCTTCAATTTGATTTAAATGATAAATCATTGTCAATCTATTCAGTTTCTTATACTTCTCGAACTCACCAAAAGATACATTGACTCGTTTAAGTTTAGTCTGAAGAGATTCACCCTTTTGAAGATCATATGCCTGTAATGTTATGAATTTATCTCTACCAGTTTTATCTTTAATCTTATACCATTCTTTAAAAATTAAATCATAATACCCTAAAAATTTAACAGCACCTAATAAAGCTTTATATGTTCCTGCATAAGGAAATATATTGTCATATGTTAACATTAACTCTTTTGACTTTTCATTAATTAATGTCCAATCAACTCCTTCTTCATCAGGATCTTGCTGCTTAAATATATTAGGATACTGTTCAGGATCTGGAATTCCCATATTGCCCAATAAGGCTCTATATCGTTCATCTTCACCCTCAACTTCTGTAAAAAATGTTATTAGTCCTAATAAATAATCTTCAAATAATATACGTGTTTCTGTTTCGCCAGTTTCTGGATCAATAACAACTTCTCCTTCATATTCGCGACGAATATACATCGCCATTATATTCTAATAACATCCTTCTAAATCTGAAATGAATCCAACTGAAAAATAAACAGGATCTGCATTCTCTGCATCATTATTTTCAATAACCTGCATATCGTCCCAAATAATATCTGCAACTGTATTTGACGATATAAATCTCATTTCAGAATCATTTTGGAATTTAAACATCAATTTATATTCAGAGCTTTCACCAAATGACGGACGTATAAACGTTTCTCCATCCTACTCTAAAAATATGATTGTATTCGCTGCAACAAAGTCAGTAGATACTTTATCCTGCCAAACGCAACCTTGATAACGTACACCAGGTATTAAAGACCGTTTACTTTCTTCATCAAAATTAGCGTCAATTAAAGCATCAATAATATTTAAGTAACTGTATCCATCTGGCGCTGGTGCTAAGAATAGTTCAGTTGTTGTAGCATATGCAGTCTTTTCTCTTTCCGTATCGCCATCTTTGACTTTATTCTTAATTTTGTTAATGTTAGCAACATTAAAAACAACAGAAACAGGATAATCCATAACATAGCTTTCGTCTAAAGCGTTAAACGTTAAACGAACTGTATTACATATTCGTTCTTCTTCCTAATTTGGCTCTTCTACAATAACACCGTTAACCACACGTCTAACCCTTGGCTTATTATATCCGCCTTCGATATACCTATCTAATAAAATTATTTCTTTTATAGTTGCGTCATTTAATATAAACTGTTCCTCTTCTTCATTGTATGCACCACCATTCAACTCTATCTTTGTTTTTTCAATATCATTAAAGAAAATTGTTGTAGATGAATCAACAGCGATTTTTCCGCCGTTATCTATAACGATATTAGGTATGATATTTGTAGTATTCTCTGGATTAATTATAAAATGACCCTTAACATTTGAAATAAACAAATGCTCTATTTGCGGATTGGGTATAATTTCCCATTCTATTGTATATGTTTTGTTCAACGGAACTTCATATCCTTTTTCCGTAAACATTAAAAGTTTATCAATACTCTAAATATTCATTACTGAATCAGTTTATATTTTTTGCATTTTTATCGTATGTATACGCATAAGCAAGTTTAATTTGTTTAACTTGCTCAATTAAGAATTCAAATATTTTCTCTATTTGACGGTATAACATATCATTTATAGGATTACCGAATAATTCTGGTGACAATACATTTTTCAGTATATGATGTTTATAATTATATCCTAAATTTTTATAGTCATCATGCATGTGTAATTCTTGTTCTGAAAATGAATTGATATATTTTAATCTGGGCATAATGTAATAATTACCATTTAACTATTTATTTTGATATTTTACTAATATCAATATAGAATAAATAAAATAAAATATTATAATTATGAAAAGGAATAATAAAGCATTATACGAAAAAATAATGCATAACGTATCAAAGCAAGTTAAGAAAGCTTTGAATGAAGAATACTGTGATTTATATCCAGAAAAAAGTGACTTGGTAAATCTTCTTGATGATATCAGAAATACTTCAGGAGATCAAATGGTTTTAGATGAAATCATTTAGATTTTAAGCTATGATCAACTTCTTCAATTAATGCAAGACTTATGTTAGAATTGGGGAGAAAATTGGTTTGATGAAGATGAAGAAGATGAAGAAGATGAAGAGCCTGAAGATGTAATAAACTTTGGTTATGGTCCATTAGGATAAAATATAAAATATAAATTTAAAAGAGACTTAGATTTTACTAAGTCTCTTTTATTTTTACTATTGATTAACTAAAATACCCAAACATTTCTTTTCGTTTAGACTTATATCAATTAAAGCATATTCATAAGCATCATCCTTATTATGTCCAAATAGTATATCAACACCTATTAGCCATTTAGCGTCATTATAATAGACATTTGAAAAAATCTCATAATTAATCATCTAAAGAATTTCATCTTTATTGCAATTCATAGTGAATAAATATTTTTCCAAATCACATCCAAACATTGGTGAACCTAAAACTTCACCAGGTCTTGTGCCTAAAACAACTTTAATCTACTAGAGGATATTAAATGCTTCATCCTCTGATTCAACCTACATTTTATAATCTAAATCAGTAGGAAGCTTACAATATATTTCCTTTATCATGTCAGCTGCTTATAATTTTCTAATGTTAAGTTTGTATTTACTGTATATTCTATTAATGTCATATTAAATGCAGATACTGCCTCTAATGACTGTTTATCTGAATATACAGTACCATCTGGAGAAGTAAAGCCTCCTCTAATCATCGGTAAAATATCTTGAACAGATTTTGTATTTCCATTCATATTTTGATAATCTCTTGTTAATACAATATCACCATATTCGTCAATACCATAAAAATCTTTCTTACAGTATATATTTTGGTTTTCAACATCAGCATCAAACCAAACTTTAACAGAATCAATACCATCTATTTTTTCAAATAATGCTACAATATCAGAAATAGGAATAATATCTTTTCTTTTAAAGTTAATTAAATAATTTGATAAAGCATGTAAGCATGTTGTATATATGCTCTATAAGTCATATCCATTCCATATTTTAACCTACGAATTAATAGCGAACCTTGGTGTTTTTGGTGCTAATAGTTTATTTTCAACTGTAATAACTCTTTGGCCAGAATTTTCAATAAGGTTAATAATATTTTTCTATTCATCGTCTGTTAAAGTAAATACACTCTCATCACAAATAAAATAATTGCTGGATGAAGAGATACGTTTTGACAAATCGGGGATTAACAGAATATAAACTGTGTTATCAGCAAGATGCGTATCTTCTATCTACTGCTGTGCAAAATTTCTACGACTTAATGCATCCTAAAGATTATGGAATAATTCTTTTGCTTCATCTGAATTTTCGCCATACATTGAAACGGCTTCTTGCCATTCTGTAAATGTGCTTTTGTAAATCGTATTATAAACATCATAATTTAGCTATGCCATATAATTGATTTCTTTCTAAGAAAAACCTTTTATGACTTCAATTGTGCTAAACATATTCATTCGTTTAAAGAAATATTTATAATTGATTTCATTTGCAAGTACATAAGATCTTGATGTATGCGGAGCTATTAGCTGAGTTAACATAACATCCTCTGGCGGTAGACCAAAGATAATATCTGTATCAGACGTTATTTTAAAATTCTCATTCAGGTTTACTTCAGACCCGTCTTTCATATATCCAACGCCTTGAATTTCAAATGAGCCAGGAGTATTCGCTACATCTTTTGGTAAATTACCTCCGATACCGTCAGTGACCGCATACTCAACATATATTGTTGATCCAGCAGCCGGTATTTTACCCATAACGCCATTACCAAAAATAATATCAATACCACCATTGATACCGGTCTTTACTAAACATGCCTATTGATTATAACCCATATCTTGTAAAGAATCCATCTTGTCCCATAATTCTCCATTAACATATACATTGATATAATATTCATCTATATCAGCATAATTCCTTTCTGTAAAATTATAAGACTATAAAGGTCCACCTGAAGCAGTAGCAGCTTGATATTTTATAGTTCCCTGTAAAATAGTAGCTGTTACAAAATTTCCAGCTGTCATAGTTATCTAAGCAGTATCAGCTCCAAACAAAATTGTATAAGTAGAACCTGTATATGTACTTACCATTTTTGTTTTATTGGGTATAAAACAAACTTTACCATTTAAATCCTAATTACCTGTGTCATAAAATGTTATACGTATTGCTCCTCTTGCAGCAATTGCTCTACCAGCGTTATGTCCTGCTAATCTTGCTAATCCTCTAATTTGATCGGGTCTATAAGCAGTTTTTATATTTAACCCAGTAATAGAATCTTCAATATAATAGAATATCATTCGTCCTAAATGAAGGATAACCGATAATAACTATGCAAAAGGTGAAGCCATTGTGAATTGTTCAGACGTAGCGTTATATGTACGTTTCA
>Ga0247610_10004892_pt1 | contig 14209 bp, 13 predicted proteins | sample 174DNAGHGhighgp2_FD_193483 | JGI IMG/M metagenome (GOLD analysis project Ga0247610, IMG submission 193483) | Sheep rumen microbial communities from Palmerston North, Manawatu-Wanganui, New Zealand - 1742 DNA GHGhigh gp2 | ecosystem: Host-associated > Mammals > Digestive system > Stomach > Rumen... | reverse complement strand
GGCCATTGTTGCGGCAGTCGTGTCCAACGACGACGCTCAAGCCCTTCTGCCCGGGGAAGGCTTTGTTGATGTAATTGGCAAAGCCTTGGGTCGCCATGCCAACGATGTACTTGTTCATGCGGTTCGTGCCTGCACCCATAATGCCGCGCAGGCCGCCTGTGCCGAACTCCAAGCTCTGATAGAAAGCATCCACAAGGGCGGTCTTGTCCTCGTTCTGCATCATTGCCTTGATTTCCTTCTTTGTCTCCTCGTCGTAATAGGGAGAGTCGAGCCAAGCCTGAGCTTTGGCTTCACATTCTTTGATTAACTGAATGTCCATAACATTTATTATTTATTGATTTACGATTTGCTAAATGATATAATGCGCCACAAAGTTACGCTTTTTCTTCCGCTCTGCCAAACTTTCGGGGATTATTATTGTGGTAAGACCAATAAACTCCTTTTTTCCCGGGTCGCAGGCAAGGATACGAACCATTCCTGCGAAGAGAGGTTTGGACATCGACGGGCATTATGCCAAGATGGAATTATTGCCAAGAATGTCAAGAAATTTCTTGATGACATTCGTTTTGGCGGCTTGTTTTTGCCTTTGGGATATTTTGATGCCAAAAATGAAAAAGAAAGGCTTAAATCGAATGGTGTTTGATAATCAGGTGGTTGCAAGGCGAGGTTTTGGGGCAGGATGTTAAGAAAGTATGGGGACGGCATGATATGCCGTCATACAGAACAAAGTTTTGGGACAAAAACGGCATGATTCGATGGGGAATTTGACGTGGCGCGAGGAGTAACGCAACGTGTCGTGTTGACCAACTTAACGTGTCTCGTTAACTGGCACCCCGTTTCAAGCCGACAGACATGGTGCGTTTCGAGGTATGATTATGTAAAGAAATTTCGCTCGTTCTGTGCTTGCCCCGTATCCATTTTCTTCGCAAAGTCAGGAAATAATTCGCCCCTCATCGCTCATAATTCACAATTATTTTGTACTTTTGCGGCTGGAAAACGGGTAATACCTGTTATCAGAGGCGCCGAAATGAGACTGACAGACCTTACCATATTCAATTACAAGAACATTGCGGAGGCGGAGCTGCACTTCTCTCCGAAGCTGAATTGCTTCATCGGCAACAACGGCGAGGGAAAGACGAATGTGCTCGACGCCATCCACTTCCTCAGCTTCTGCCGCAGTTACAGTAGCAGCATCGATGCGTTGAGCGTGCGCCACGGCTGCGAGTTCATGTCGCTGCAGGGGCTTTATGAGCATGAGGACAGAGCGCCCGAGGACATCCACATGGGCTTGAAGGTCGGGCAGAAGAAGGTGGTCAGAAGGGGCAAGAAGGCCTACCGACGCATCTCCGAGCATATCGGCCTCATTCCGCTCGTCATGGTGTCGCCTGCCGACCAGATACTTGTCACGGGCGGCAGCGAGGAGCGTCGCCGTTTCATCGACATGGTCATCTGCCAGTACGACCCTGCCTACACGGAGTCGCTTTTGCGCTACAACAGGGCTTTGCAGCAAAGGAACGCCATGCTGAAGCAGGAAGTGGAAATGGATCCCGAAGTCTTCCTTGTTTTCGAGGAACAGATGGCACGCGAAGGGGCGTACATCTACGAAAAGCGCAACGAATACATTACCGAACTCATCCCCATCTTTCAGCAGTTCTACGACCAAATCTCGCAGAACCGCGAGAAGGTTGAACTTCGCTATGTCTCTCATTTGCAGCGCGGCCCGTTGCTCGAACAGCTTACCAACCAGCGCTACAAGGACAGGGCTGTCGGCTATTCCCTGCACGGCATCCACAAGGACGACCTCGAGATGTTGCAGAACGGCTATCCCGTCCGCCGGGAAGGCTCGCAGGGGCAGAGCAAGACGTTCCTCATCGCGTTGAAGCTCGCACAGTTCGACTTCCTCTGCCGGACAGGCTCTCGCACCACGCCTCTGCTCTTGCTCGACGACATCTTCGACAAGCTCGATGCGGAGAGGGTTGAGCAGATAGTGAAGCTTGTCAGCGGCGACCGCTTCGGTCAGATATTCATCACGGACACCAATCGCGACCACCTCGATGCCATCCTCGCTTCGATGAAGAGCGACAACAGGATATTCTTTGTGGAGAAAGGAGAGGTGAGGGCATGATTTCCGTTGGAACCGTCACGATGCGCGATGCGCTTCTGGCTTTCCTTCGCCAGGAAGGCTTGGAAACGCCCCTGTTGGAATACCGCATTGTTCAGGCATGGCCGGAAGTCGTGGGCAGCATGATAAGCCGCTATACCAAGCAGGTCTATATACGCGAAGGCAAGCTGCATGTGCAGCTTGCCAGTGCTCCGCTCCGTCAGAACCTGATGATGGAGCATAAACGTCTTGCGCAGAAGCTCAACGAACACGTCGGATCTTATGTCATCAGCGACGTCTGTTTCTTCTGATAAAATAGCAGGGGCTGTCCCCTACTTCTTTTTCTTTGTGGTCGTAGTCGTTGTTGAGGTTGCAGGCGTATAGTACTTGAGTGCCTCGGGCATACGCTTCTGCAGCTCTGCGATGCGCTTCGCGTCGGATGGATGGTCGCTGAAGATTTCGCTTGTCGTGTTGGTGCTCGACGCTGCCATGCGCTCCCAGAAAGGGATAGCGACCTGCGGGTCGTAACCGGCCATTGCGGCGAAGATGAGGCCGAGGCGGTCGGCTTCTGTCTCGTTGTCGCGCGAGTACTTGAGGTTGGCGAAGTTAAAGCCCGTCTGTGCTACCAAATCAAGCAGCTGTGCATAGTTTCCAAGTCCCTTTGCACTCGCTACCGATGAGAGCACGCTTCCGCCTATCTGCGCGGCGTACTGCTGGCGCGTCTGCTTGGAGAGCTGTTCGGCAGAGTGCTTGGCAACGGCGTGTGCAATCTCGTGTCCGAGCACAATGGCAAGGCTGGCCTCGTCCTGGGTGAGGGGAAGCATTCCCTCATAGACGACAATCTTACCTCCAGGCATACAGAAGGCGTTTGCCTGGTTGTCGGCAACAAGATTGAACTCCCACTGGAAGTTCTGCACCTCGTTGGCGTAGCCGTTGTTCGTGAGGAATGTCTCAACGGCAGTGGCAAGACGCTGGCCGACGCGCTTCACCATTGCGGTGTTCGTCTGGTTGGTTGATAGCCTTGCACCATTCATGTACTCCTGGTATTGCTGGGTGCTGAGGCTGAGAATCTGTGCGTCATCTACAAGCAAATGTGTCTTGCGCCCCGTAATGGGAACGGTGTTTGTGGTGCCGCAAGCAGTGGCAAGCAGAGCAAGTGCGACTACAAGTAATGTCCTGATGGTTTTCATTTGAGTATTGTTTAATTATATGGAGTTAAGTTAATGCATAAGGTAAAAAAGCACCGGACCATGCGAGGTCGGGTGCTTTTTATTTGTAAGAGGGTAGGGGAATCAATCCTCCTTCTGTGCTGCAACGCGCTTCTCGGCGATGCGTGCCTTCTTACCGGTGAGGTTGCGCAGGTAGTAGAGCTTTGCACGACGTACCTTGCCGACCTTGTTCACCTGAATGCTGTCGATGTTGGGGCTGCTGATGGGGAAGATACGCTCCACACCCACCGTGCCTGACATCTTGCGAACAGTAAAGCGCTTGTTCTGACCGTGACCGCATATCTTGATGCAGACACCACGATAGAGCTGGATGCGCTCCTTGTTACCTTCGACAATTTTGTATGCAACGGTCACTGTGTCGCCTGCCTTGAACTTGGGGTGAGACTTGCCTGTTGCAAATGCTTCTTCAGCAATTTTGATTAAATCAGCCATAATGCTTTTTAGTTATAAAATTGTTTTGTCGATCACTCGTAGGCATAACAGGTCACTCTTCTCCTGCCAGCGACCTACGGGAAAGCGGGTGCAAAGGTACAAATAAAATTAAGAATGAAGAATTAAGAACGAAGAATTTTTACCTTTTGCGTAAAATTATGTACTTTTGCTCATAGAAAAGGGCAAATTTGTTCCTTCCTTCAGGCTTTAAGCCACGTTATTTGGAATGATTGTCCTTATATCAGTCTTTGGGATAAAGCTTCTTGAAGACCTCTGTCAGGGACTCCACCTCGGGCAGCAATGCCTTTAGTTCGTCCTCGTTTTGGTTCCTGATAGCAGTCATGGCTTTCTCCAGAACATCCGTCAGCCTCTTGCAGTTGCCAGGACCGGGCGACCATGCTGTGGCTACACGAATCCTATTCCCAAAGAAGTAACGGGTTCCGTCGAGTCCCCTTCGTTCGTCATTAAACATACATGTTTTGACTGCATGTTCTATCAGGTCGGAAAACATCAATGCCGTAACCTTGTCTGTCTTGACCTCTATGGAATCCAATCTCAGTTTCGGCTCATCTGGCCCGGCCTCCTTGTTCACCTCGCACCACTTCACCTGCAGCCGTTCGCTTTCCCCATAACCGTAATACACATACAGGGCTGAGGGGAAGCTGAATGAAGGGAATATAAGCATTTGCTGAATTGCCCTCTCGGACAGCCAAGTCCCGAAATACTTTTCTCCCCATAGCTTCTGCTGAGTTTGTGTCATAGGTTCCAGTCTGCTCTGGGCCTGTGCGCCAGTGGCTGCCGCCATCAGCACAGCCAGCAATAAGATGATTCGCTTTTTCATAATGTTCCTTGTTTGGGTTGATGAGCTTTCTTTTTATGCCGCAAAGATATGGAGTTTTGCAATATCTTCCAAGAGAACGGGCTTTTTTCTCTTGATTCCCTCCCGAAATAGTCCTCTCCCTAAAGGAGAGTTAGAGAGGTTCTTTTTATTGCTTCTTCTTTAATGATTCTCTTATTTCACTCCAGTCAATCTTCTTCAGGCGGATGGTGAGGACGGAATCGGTGGGAAGTACGCGAAGGGTCTGCTTCTCATAATTAATATTGATTACACTAATTGTGTCGCTCGTATTGGGGAGCATCAGTTCGAAACGTCCCAGGCTATCGGTCGCATCGCTCTGAGAGAAGTAAGGACGGTCGCGATAGGACACAAGGGCACCGCTTACGGGCTTGCCTTCCTCATCCTGCACGACACCAGTCAGGCGTTTGTAGTGAATGTTCAGGATATCTGGGCATTCGGAGGCGTAGAGCTTGTCAACGGAGTTCAGATACACGACCATGTACCTCGGGAATTGCGTGGAGTAATATATCTCTGCAGTCCAGTAGGACGGTGCATCCTCGTCGGGCGTGAACTCGAAGATGCTTTCCTTCATTTTTCCCTTAAATGGCTTCTCCCATTTCACGGGTGATTCATGCGGTGCACCTTTCGTGACCTTCCCGCCGTAGATGAATGCCATCTTGACGATGCTGTCTCCGGGTTCCACCAGACATGAGCTGGCCCCGTTAGCTGCCTCGTCGAGTTCTTTGATGACAGCATTGAACCGCTCATCATCCTCCATGCCCAGCCATTCTCCGTTCTCCTGCCATATCTCATCCTGAACGATGAGCTCTGTGTAGCGTTCCAATGGGATATATATGCCTCGGCTGTCCCGACTGACGTGGCCGAACTTTTCGAACCTGTTTCCATGCCAATACTTTACTCCAAGCAAGCCGAAGAGGCGCTCCTCGGCAGGCGTGTCGAAGAGGTCGGGAGCGAGCATGCCGCCATAGTTCCGGCTGTTCTCTCCTTCCTGGTAGCAACGGAGAAGATATGCCAGGCGGCGCGCCTTGAGCTCGTCGGGCGTGAACTGACCAACAGGCTTATATGGCCTGCTCTGATAGTCTAAGATAAATCTGATGTCTCGCCCGTTAAACAGGTGAGTGTATTTGTTGATTTCGTCGCCTTCTGGCCTATACTGTCTAATGAATAGTTGATTCCTTTCGAAGAAATAGTCATAGATGAACGTCCTTGACCAGTAGGGATTCTTCCATAGATACGGCAGAAAAGCTTCATCCTCCTTACCGTTCACCAAGGTGAGAATGGTGTCCGGCGCCATCTTGCCTGTGGGACGACGGTAGCCGTGCTTCACCTTACGGATGTCGGATACGGGAGGCAAGCCTGCAATCTGTCCCTGCAACTCAGGCGTCGGCTCGGGATTGCCGCGGAGCCTCATGCTTGCGCTTGGCTCGAGATGCATGACAAGCGTCTTGTCGGATGGCTCGACGACGACAGCCTTATAGCCAATGTATTTGAAGTTCATCTTGACGCCTGTGCGGGGAACCCAAAAGGCAAAGTTGCCCAAAGAGTCCGTTGTCTCGACTCCCCATATCTTCTTTTCAGGTTCAAATTGCAATATATGAATAATGGTGTGGTCTAAAGGCTCGTCGTTTTCGTCAAGAACGACACCCGAAACACGCCGGCGACTTGCCTTCAGTTCCTCGTGCTGGTTCATGTAGTAGTCACAAAGCGTGTCCTCCACACAGAAATACTCCACGACGCCATGCTTTGCCGCCAAGCCAAACCTCTCAAGATAGCGTCGCTTGGCTTCCTCATTCATGTTTCTCTTTATGCTGTCAACAAGGAGATGCTGCCTTTTGAAGTAGTCGAGATAAGACATTTTGCCTAACCATTTGTTGTTTTCCTTAGGCTGGGGCACTCCATTGACAATGTAGAGAATAGAGTCGTTGGGCGGAGCGTCGGGCAAACCGGCAATTACTCCCTGCAACTCTGACGTTGGCTCTGGATTGCCGCGTAGCCTCATGCTTGCGCCTGGCTCGAGATGCATGACAAGCGTCTTGTCGGATGGCGAGAACTCAATGGTTCGATAGCCTGCTTGTTCGGCACAAAGCATGACATCCTTTTTCGGAACCCAGAAGACGAAATGGCCTGTGGAGTCGGTTGCAGCACCTATAAAATCCCGTTCGACATGCACGTAGGCTTCTGTCAAAGGCTTGCCGTTGTTATCAAACATGTAGCCCTCAACACGCTGATACCTCTTCATCAGCTTCGGATGCTTGCGGACATAGGCATCGCAATAGGTGTCGGGCACGGTCTTTATCTCTATCACGCCATACTTTGCGAGTCCGCCATACTTCTCGGTATAATAACTGTCTTTGTGGACATACACGCTGTCAATCATCAGGCCCTGCTGGAAAAAGTACCGAGGCATGTATGTGTCCACGTCATCGATGGATTCACCCAATACTTGCCACTTTAATGAATCGGGCAGCGGTTCGCCGTTGACCAGGATAAGCGTGGAGTCGATTCTGTCCTTGTCGCTTGGCCCGTCGCCTGTTCCCCTAAGTCGCATCGTGGTGCCTGAATCCAGGCCGTCTTCCTTGGGCTTCTGAACAGGACCTGCATATTCACGGGCAGGAATATCAAGCCCTGTAGTAGCTGAAGCATCAGCTTTTGCCAAAGTTAACTCTTTGTGTGGAGTAGCGACGGGCTTTGAGACTTCTGCAACTACTTCCTTTGCTGGCACTCTTGCGGACTCGGACACATGCTCTGTCTGTGCTATAAGAGGTACTTGTTCCGTCTGTTCCTTTTCTATATTAAATATAAGGAGCAACGCCACGGATGCAGCGATGCCGATGCCCAAAGCCCAAGCGAGTACAGGGCGTCTCTTTGTCTCCTTGCCGATGACTTCCTGCTCGAAGCGTGCCCACTCCTCATCCACGTCGGGCATGCCGATTCTCTTGTCAATATCTTCTGTTTTCATCTTATTTTGCAATTTTAAGGGTTTGTCTGATCTTGATTAGTGAACGTGTGATGTGCTTGTTGACGGCAGAGGCACTGATGCCAAGCGCAGAAGCTGTCTCTTGATAGGTCAATTCCTCGTTGTAATGTAACCGGAGCACACGTCTGTCTTGTTCCGTCAGGTTGTTTTCGATGACTTGCTGCAACGCCTGTAGCAATTCCTCGCGTTCCTCGTCGCGGCTTTCCTCCACCTCTTGTTTCAGTTCATCTTCCATCTTGCGTTGCAGTTGTCGCTGTTGCAGGATGTGGAGGCATTGGTTGCGAGTGGCAGCCAGCAGGTATCCTCTGATGCTGTCCTCGCCAATCTGGGGTTTGCCTCGCCACATCTGAGCGAACACCTGATGCACGGCGTCCTTTGCATCCTCGGCATTCTCGACCAATGAGAACGCCATGCGATACATGTGCGGATAGCTGTCCTTGAAGAGCCGCTCGAACTGTTGTTTACTGTAATCCATCGTGTCTTTTGGGTCTCGTTACATCTATAAGACCCTCTAAATGTAAAACCAAATACCCCTAATTGCAAAATAATCTGTGATAATGATGACAAAAGTACAATAATCATTTGAAAATTCCTCGCATAATCGTAACTTTGCATCAGATTTTGATTAAAGATTAGGGATTAAAGACAATGAGACGAATAATTCATTTACTCATTTTTCACTTTTTACTTTTCACTTTTCACACTGCGCTTGCGCAGCAGTACAATGTACGTTCCTTCTGTTGGGAGCGGGTGGAGGTGACTTCTGCGTTGGATGCCAAGCCTTCGGAAGAAGCGGCTGCCATCGTGGCTCCATACAAGGCAAGCGTTGACAGCATGATGGCTCCTGTGCTCGGCATGAGCCGCGTGGCAATGTCGGCAAGGCGACCGGAGAGCCTTTTGGGTAACTGGGCAGCGGACGTAATGGTGGAAGGCGGTACGGCCACAGGGTTGGAGCCTGCCGACATGGGACTTGTCAACGTGGGCGGCCTCAGGAACAATATGCCGGAAGGCATTGTGCGCCGCGGCGACATCATGCTCATATCCCCCTTCGAGAACTATCTTGTCGTGCTCGAAATGAAGGGGCGAGACCTTCTCGAACTGATGAAGAACATCGCCGCCGTCAAGGGCGAAGGCGTGAGCAGCAGTGTCCGCATGGAGATAACGTCCGACGGCGAACTCCTCTCCTGCACCATCGGCGGCAAGGAAATCGACCCGCATCGCACCTATACCGTCGCCACCATCGACTACCTGGCAGAGGGCAACGACAAGATGTACGCCCTCAAGAAGGCTGTCAGGCGGCACGAGATAGGCATCCTCGCCCGCGACATTATGATGGAGTATGTGCTGAAGCACAGGGTAATTGACAGCAAGATTGAGGGGCGGATTAGGATTAAAGATTAAGTGTTATACCGTTATATCGTTATTACGTTATATCGTTATTATGTTCGTTATACGAAAAACTGATGACCATGAAACGTTCAATACTACTGTTCACCTTTCATTTTTTCATTTTTTCATTTTTTCATTTATCCTTTGCGCAGGATCGCAAAGTGTTCCTCGTCCACACGAGCGACACGCATTCCTGTGTGGAACCTGTCTCGCCGAACTTCAGCGATACGGCACAGGCGAACAAGGGCGGCTATCTGCGGCGCGTCGTACTCCTCGAGGAGATGCGCAAGGAGCATCCCGACAATCTGTTCCTCTTCGATTGCGGAGACTTCAGTCAGGGGTCTGCTTACTACAATCTCTTTAAGGGCGAGGTGGAGGTCAGGCTGATGAACCTCATGCACTACGACGCCTGCACCATCGGCAACCATGAGTTTGACTTCGGCCTCGACAACCTGGCTCGGCTGATGAAGATGGCGGAGTTCCCCTTCGTCTGCTGCAACTACGACTTCACAGGCACGCCTTGTGAAGGACTTGTCAAACCATATATAATAATAGAACGTGCGGGCGTGCGCGTAGGGGTGTTGGGCGTCTGCCCACAGCCAGAGGGGCTTATCACGGCGAAGAACTACGAAGGGATGCACTATACTCGCCCTGCCCAGGCGGCGCAACCTGTCATCAGCAGATTGAGGAACGAAGAACAATGCGACATCGTCGTCTGCTTGAGCCATCTCGGCTGGGGCGAAAAGCCCGACATGGACCCCGATTTCATCGCTAACACGACGGGGCTTGACGTTGTCCTCGGCGGACATTCGCACACTTACTTCACCGAACCGCAATACCTGCACGACCGCAAGGGCCACGAAGTCCTTGTTGACCATCAGGGCAAGAACGCCCGCTTCCTGGGTACAATAGAGGTCGGAGTGGGATTCTGAGCTATTGGTGTCCGTCAATTGTCGCTTTTATATGCATACACAAGGATGTGTTTGTTGGTCTCTCTATTATATAGTTCATGCATTTTCAATAGTCCTCCTTTGGTAATCGTAAAGCATCCTTCGCAACTACGGTTAAGGGGAATCCATGGCAACAATCTGAACTTGGTAACAATGGTAGCGGAATGAATTAGGATGCCCCGGGCTTCTGCGTTGTTGTTACTTTCGTCAAGCCCCCTCAGCCTGAAGCAATTCTTGAAATGGGCTGAACCGGTTCCTGTTAGTACAAATTTCCCTAAAGAGGAACACTTGCTTCCAACAGAATTACTAAACACGGGTATTCTTGCAGTACTCCCTCCGCCAAGGCCATGAGCACATCGGCATCGGTACACGATTTTATTTTTATCAAAATCATATACGAAGAAACGTGGCTTGCCAGAGGGAATGCTATAGTTTACCAAAACACAAATGTTTGTGTTGAGCTCTTTCTGCTTACAAAACGCCCGGAGTGCCTGTTTGTTCTTAAATGACGGCTTTTGTTCTGCGGTTGTATAATACTTCATCCCTTTTTGTTTCTTTGAGAATGGGATATTCACCACAGCAAAATAACTTGTACAGACAAAGACAATCAGTCCGACACATATATATAAGAGACGCTTAAACATAAGGACATGTCTGATGTTAATATCTTGTTTGAGTAATAATCTTCAAGAATGCTTAGAGGAGGTCGTTTTCCCCGTGGAGGAAGCTTTGCAGGGTGCCGTCCTCTGTGAGGGAGGCCGTCGTGCCGGAGAGGATGTTGCCGTCCTGTACAATCCAAAGCGCGTCGCTCAGGCGGAGGGCCATCTCGACGTCGTGTGTGCTCAAGAGGATGGTTTTGTTTGAATCATGGGCGAGGCGGAGCATGAGGCGAAGAGTGCTGATCTTTGCGTGGAAGTCAAGGAAGGCTGTCGGCTCGTCGAGCAGTATGACGGGTGTTTGTTGCGCTATGGCTTTGGCAAGCAATGCCTTCTGACGTTCTCCGTCGCTCAAGGTGTCGATGGTTCGCCGGGCGAGGTCTTTTATTCCGACCATCTCGATGGCTTCTCCGACAATCCTCTTGTCCTCTCTGTTCAGCGTTCCAAAGAAGCCTGTGTAGGGCGTGCGCCCCATCCCCACGAGGTCTTCGACCTTCATGTACGGCACTTCCACACGTTCCGTCAGCACCACGGAGACGGCCCGGCTTCGTTGTGACGGGGAGAGTAAAGTCAAGTCACGCCCATCTATCAGAACCTTTCCCGACAACGGAGGCAAGAATCCTGCAAGGGTACGAAGTATGGTGCTCTTGCCCACGCCGTTTGAGCCAAGCAGACAAACCATCTGCCCTGCCTCGAGAGGTTGGTTGATGTCGGAGAGGACGGCCTTTGTGCCGTAGCCGACGGTGAGGTGTTGCAGGTCAATCATGGCGTTGCTTCAGTATGATATGTAAGACGACTGGTGCCCCGATGAGCGGTGTGATGACACTGATAGGGATGATGCTGCCGTCGCGAGGCAAGGTGCTCAACAGGTTGCACGCCAACGCAAGATTCGCTCCGATGAGCATCGTGGCAGGCATCAGAGTACGGTGCCATGCGGTGCCGAGCGTGAGACGAGCCAAGTGAGGCACGGCCAACCCGATGAACGATATGGGGCCGCAGAAGGCGGTCGTCGTTGCGGTGAGCACTCCCGTGACGAGCAGAAGCATCTGCCGCACTCTGCCTATCCTTATGCCCAGGTTCTCGGCGTAACGGTCGCCAAGCAGCAGTGCATCGAGTGGCTTGATGAGCAACAAGGCCAGCAACAGTCCTATACATGACAACGCACAGAAGACCGGCAGCCTCTCAATGCCGACCGACGAGAAGTTCCCCATTCCCCAGATGACGAAACTATAGACGCCTTGTTCCGTGGCCGAGTAGTTGAGCAGTTGAATCACGCTTCCCGTCACATAACTGATAATGACGCCTGTGATAAGAAGCATCACCTGGCTTCGTAGCAGCCTGCTGAGTATCATCAGCAACGCCATGATGCCCAGTGCTCCAACCATCGCCGCAATCACGACAAGCAGGTGTCCTGCAAGCGTCAGGCTGCCGATGGAAGCCGTTCCGCCGAATAGCAGAAGAACGATGGCCACGCCAAGATTGGCTCCCGAATCAATGCCAAGGATGGATGGACCTGCCAGGGGATTGCGGAAAGCCGTTTGCAACAACAAGCCGCATGTGCCTAAAGCCGTGCCTGTCAGCAGGGCCGTGATCATCTGCGGCACACGTCCCTGCCAAATAATAGTGCCCCATGCAGGATGTCCCTCCACTTCGTCACCGCACAGGATGCTCCATACGTCCTTCACAGGAATGCTGAGCGACCCCCACAGCACATTGCCGGCCGCAAGCACGACGAGGAGGATAATTAAAAATATGAGGGTTGGACGGGCTTTCATTACTCCTTAACGATTATCTTTAGCCACGGATTCGGCGGATTTAACGTGTTGTAATTACTTTAGTTCCTTGAAGTATTCGTGTTCCGCCTTGATGCCAAGCTCGGGATGCAGGATGGCGATGAGGTTCTCAAGCAGCCGCTCGGGGTGGAAGGGTGTTTCCTCGTAGAGGAGTGTCTCCGATGTGTCGCACCACCAGATGGGGGCCTTTATGCCGGCAAGCAGGGGCGTGTCGGCATTCATCTGTTGGCGGCTTAAAGGACCATGATGCTTGATGATCCAGATGTCTGCACTGACACCTTTATCGACCACCTTCTCCGTGCTGAGCGGAATGCCGCCGTTGCCTTTGAGGTCGGCAAAGAGATACTCTGCACCGGCATCGGCATAGAGCCTCGTGGAGGAACTTCCCGAACCTGGCAGCGTCCATTGTCCGCTCCAGGGCATCTCGGGTAGCAGCCGCGGTCTTGTCTGCGCGTTTCGTGCCATCATGCAGAGTTCCTGGTAACGGCGTTCCACTTCGTTGAAGATGCTGTCGGCCTCCTTTGCCCGACCAAAGAGTCGGCCATAAAAGCGAATCCATTCGGCACGTCCCAAAGGCGTGTCCTCCATATAATCCGCACACCAGATGATGGGGATGCCGAGCCTTTCGATGCGTCCCAAACCGCCGCTGTTCTCGAAGGGACTCGGCAGAAGAGCGTCGGGATTGAGGTCGATGATCTTCTCCAGGCTTGGCTGCATACTGTTTCCAAGATTGATGATGCGTCCATCGCCTACAGCCTTCTTGTATTCCGGTAAGTTGAAGTATTCAAAGTCGCAAATGCCGCCCACGGCATCGTCTGCCTGCAATTCGTGGAGCAGGGCGCAATGCACGCTGCTGAAGACGGCAGCATTGTGAAGAGGAACGCTCAGGCTGTACTTCCCCAAGACGCTTGCCGTGTCCCAAGGATTTCGCATCGTCACCTCGGTTCGGTCGGCGTAGGTAACAATCGTCAAGTTCCTCGCATATCGCAGACGAAGTGTGTCGCCTGTCTCGGACAAGCCGTCGGTCTTGCCCTGACAAGAGAGCAACAGGGCGGCAAGAAATATATAAATATAATAATGTATATAGTGCCTTTTCTTGTTCATAGTGGTGCAAAGGTACGAAAAAAAGTGAAAAGTGGATAGTGTTCCGCGCATAAAAAAGCGCGTCTTGGTGCTAAAGCATCCAAGAAGAGTGAAAAATTATCCGGCTCTCCGCATGATTTTTCCCAACAGCTTCAGTCGCGCCAGAAAACACACCGTGGTGCGATGGCCAACACACCGTGCCGCGATGACCATCGCACCGTGCCGCGTTTGTCATCGCACCGTGCCGCGCCTGAAAACACACTTTGTGCAATGTTACGAAGAAAATAGGAATTAGGAAATCAGAATTGAGAATAATTTCGTACCTTTGTGTTCGAAAAAGAAAAACAACGTGCGGCAAACCACATACAAGACAACACGTCGGCCGAGCGTGCTCCTCATCTACACAGGCGGCACCATCGGCATGAGGGAGAATCCCGAGACAGGGGCTTTGGAGAGCTTCAACTTCGACCTCATCCTCGACGAAGTGCCGGAGCTTCGACGCTTCGACCTCAACATCCACGCCTGCACCTTCGATCCTCCCATCGACTCGAGCGACATGGGCTTGGAGCATTGGGCACGGCTTGTGAGGATTATCGCCGACACATACGACCGCTTCGACGGCTTCGTCATCCTCCACGGTACGGACACGATGGCATACACCGCTTCGGCACTCAGCTTCATGCTCGAGAACCTGGCAAAGCCCGTCATCCTCACCGGCTCGCAACAGCCGATAGGCATGC
>Ga0247610_10004889_pt1 | contig 14212 bp, 11 predicted proteins | sample 174DNAGHGhighgp2_FD_193483 | JGI IMG/M metagenome (GOLD analysis project Ga0247610, IMG submission 193483) | Sheep rumen microbial communities from Palmerston North, Manawatu-Wanganui, New Zealand - 1742 DNA GHGhigh gp2 | ecosystem: Host-associated > Mammals > Digestive system > Stomach > Rumen... | reverse complement strand
TCGTCACACCCCGATTGCAGAAGCGAAGGCGATGGGCGCGATGGCACTTTTCGGCGAGAAATACGGCGATGACGTGCGTGTTATCAAATACGGTCCGTCGGTGGAACTTTGTGGCGGTTGTCACGTGTCCTCTACCGGCCGAATCGGATCCGTACGTATTGTCATGGAGACCAGTATCGCTGCCGGTATCCGTCGTATAGAGGCGGTCACGGCAGCCAAGGCAGACGAACTGTATTACGCGGCGCAGGACATGCTGAACGGTTTGCGTGCCCTCTTCAACAACGCACCGGATCTGGCCGGCGCAATCCATAAGTCGATAGAGGAGAATGCCGGTCTGAAGAAACAGATTGAGCAGTTCATGACGGAGAAGATCGAGCAATTCCGCGATGACCTTGTTCGTCGTGCCGAGGACTTCGGAGATATCAAACTGGTACGTTTGCAGGGTGAAGTGAACCCGGAGATGATCCGTGGCGTGATGCCGTTGTTGCGCGGAAAGTTCACGGATGTCAAGTTTGCCGTAGTGGCTGCTACGCAGTATGACAACAAACCGACCATCGCCGTCTTCCTGAGCCAGCCGCTGGTGGAGGCAGGCAAGAACGCGGGTGCGATGATCAAGTCGGCTGCCAAGCATATACAAGGCGGTGGTGGCGGTCAGCCGTGGATGGCAACAGCCGGAGGACGTGATGTCAACGGCCTCGATGCCGCGATGGAAGAGCTGCTGCAAGGATTGTCGTAATGACGTAATGACGACATAACGTAATAACGAGAAACATAATGAAACTACCTACCAGTTACCTTCCGGAGAAGATACGTAGTGCCGTCCGCTTTATGGTGGTCGGCTTTACGGGTTCGTTTGTGCAGACGTGGTTCTTTATGGCCGCGATGCTGCTGTTGGGTGAACCGGAGAAAGGCGTTGCGCTGTTTTACGTAGCTTTCGGTATCGGGTTTGTATTGGAGATGATACCGAACTATTTCTTCTCCAACTGGTACACTTTCGGTACGCGGCCGAACCTCAAGAACGCAAGCGGATTCCTGTTGGCGCGTGCCATCAATCTGGTGATACAGTTTGCTTTGTTGCCGTTTGCCATCGATCTCTTCCCGTCCTGGCGTGACGATATCATCAGTCTGGTGGTTATTTTCATTGCCGGCTGTATCAATTATCTGATTTGTTTACTGTTTTTCAAAAAATAAATACCATGAAAATCTATCGTGCGAATATTCTTTATACACCTTCTGCGGAACGCTTGGAGGTGTTGGAGCGCGGGTATGTGGTGGTAGGCGATGACGGCAATGTCATCGGCGCTTATACTTCGCTGCCTGCCGAATATGAGGGACAGGACGTGACCGATTTCGGCGACCGGTTGCTCGTTCCGGCGATGAACGACCTGCATGTACATGCGCCGCAGTACCGCAATCACGGCATGGCGATGGACATGGAGTTGTTGCCTTGGCTGAACACCTATACTTTCCCGGAAGAGAGCAAATACAAAGATACGGCATACGCAAAGCGTATGTACAGCCGTTTTGTGCGTGACCTTTGGCGCGTAGGAACGATGCGAGCATCTATTTTTGCTACCATTCATCCGGAGGCCTCGTGTCTCTTGGCGGACTTGCTTGACAAAGCAGGAATGGGTGGCTTGGTAGGACTGGTGGGCATGGATCGTAACGGTCCGGAAACGCTCAGTAACACGGTGGAGGAAGCCGTTGAAGGCACCAAGCGGGTGCTGGAACATACGAAGAACATGCCGCTGGTATCGGCGATCGTCACGCCGCGTTTTGTGCCCTCGTGTACACCGGCCATGATGACGGCACTCGGTCAGTTGGCGCTTGATAAGCAACTACCGGTTCAATCTCACCTCAGCGAGAACCCGTCAGAGATAGCATGGGTAGCGGAACTGGAACCCGAATCGACCTGTTACGGCGACGCGTACCGGCGTTATCATATGTTCGGCGAGACACCGACACTCATGGCGCACTGCTGCTATACCGACGGAGAAGAGTTCGAATTGATGCGCAAGAACCATGTGTTCGCCGTGCATTGTCCGACGTCGAACTGCAACCTCGGTTCTGGCATTGCTCCGATACGCCGTTTCCTGACGGCCGGCATTCCGGTGGCTTTGGGTTCGGATGTATCCGGAGGAAGCGGTTTCTCGATCTTCAAAGTGATGCAATACGCGCTACAGATGTCCAAACTGCAGTGGAGAAACAGCGACCAGAAGGAAAATTTCCTTTCGCTCAGTGAGGCGTTCTGGCTGGCCACCAAGTCGGGCGGTTCGTTCTTCGGAAAGGTAGGTTCGTTTGAACCCGACTATGCGTTCGATGCCCTGGTGATTGATGACAGCGATTTGAACTTCGACAACTACTCGCTGCCGCATCGTCTGGAGCGGTATATATACTTGGGTGATGACCGTCAACTGACGCACCGTTTCTGTCAGGGACGCGAGATATCGGAACCCGAATTGTAAATTGTACATTGAAAATTGTTCATTACCCGGAAGGACTGCCTTTGGCTGATTATTTGGCGTTGGAGGCAGAGATGGTGGAGACGGTAAGTGAGCCGACGCTCTTTACGTGGATCGTCTCGCCGACAGTCATCTACGGCCGTCATCAGCAAGCCGAGGTGGAGGTGAACGAGGCCTATTGCCGCGAACACGGTATAGCGGTCGTACAGCGGCAGAGCGGGGGAGGGTGTGTGTATGCGGATGAAGGCAACCTGATGATCTCGTTCGTGACGCCATCTACGCATAGCGAGCAGGTCTTTAAGGACTTTCTGACGCTTATTGCTAAAGCCCTGCAAACCAAAGGACTGCCGGCTGTCACGACGGAGCATAACGACATCCTTGTGGACGGTCGCAAAGTGTCAGGATGGGCGTGTTATACCTGTCCTACAGGCACTATCGTTCACGGCACGATGCTTTTTGGCGTGAATCTCGAAGCCCTGACGCAAGCCATCACACCGACCCGGGACAAGTTATGCAAGCACGGTGTCGCGTCCGTTCGACAGCGGGTCGCGAACCTCAAAGAATTGACCAACGTGTTTGAGAACATACAGGAGTTAAGAGCCTACTTGGAGAACTCTCTAAACACTAAACATTAAACATTACACATTACACAAAATTACTATATGGAAATTAGTTTACGGGCACAATCGATGCCGGAAAGCCCGATTCGTAAATTGGCAAAGTATGCAGACGAGGCAAAGCTCGCCGGTGTACATGTGTATCATCTGAATATCGGTCAGCCGGATATCAAGACACCGCCGCAGGCACTGGAGGCGGTGAAGGAATTCAATACGGAGATTCTCGAGTATTCGCCTTCTCAGGGACTGAAGTCGCTGCGCACGAAGATGGTGAGTTACTATGCGGAGTATGGCATTGACCTCTCACCGGATGAGATCATCATCACCGCCGGTGGTTCAGAGGCGATTATGTTTGCCTACATGTCTTGCCTCAACCCGGGCGATGAGATCATCGTCACCGACCCGTCGTATGCCAACTATATGGCGTTCGCTATTTCGGCAGGTGCCATCGTCAAATCCGTCAAGACGGACATCAAGAATGGCTTCAAACTGCCGCCGGTGGAGGAGTTTGAAAAGCAAATCACGCCTAAGACACGCGCCATACTCATCTGTAACCCCAATAACCCGACCGGATACCTCTATACCAAGCAGGAGATGCGCCAGATACGTGATCTGGTGAAGAAATATGACCTCTATCTCATCTCCGATGAGGTATACCGTGAGTTCATCTACACCAAGTCGCCCTATATCTCCGCCTGTCACCTCGAGGGCATCGAGGAAAATGTCGTCCTCGTGGACAGCGTCTCCAAGCGCTATTCGGAGTGCGGTATCCGTATCGGTGCGTTGATCACGAAGAACAAGGCGGTGCGTGAGGCAGTGATGAAATTCTGCCAGGCACGTCTGAGTCCTCCTTTGTTCGGTCAGGTAGTGGCGGAAGCGAGTCTCACCACGCCGGAGGAGTACATGCAGGAGGTGTATGACGAGTACCTGGGCAGACGTAATTTCCTCATTGACCAACTCAATCAGATCCCGGGTGTCTTCGCGCCCGCACCAACCGGTGCATTCTACGTGATGGTAGAACTGCCGGTGGACGACTGCGAGAAGTTCTGCAAATGGTGTCTGACGGATTTTCAGTACGAAGGCTCAACGGTCATGATGGCGCCGGGTACAGGTTTCTATACCAATCCGGAAGAGGGTCGTCATCAGGTGCGTATGGCGTATGTGCTGAATAAGGAAGACCTTGGTAAGGCGATGATTGTGCTACGCAAAGCACTCGAAGCGTATAACGCATAAAGTAAATTATGGCTAAGAGAAAGCTTTTTTGCGAAATATCTCCCTTCACCTATCGTTTGTCGATGGAAAAGGAGATCCTCAAACGGCATTTGATCGACCTGCGCGCTCACACGGCCTTTGCCAAAGAGCGCACAGACGATTCTCTGCCGACGCTCATCTATCGGCATGCGTCCCTCATCCGTCGTCGTTTAGGGAACGTCGATATGCAGTTACAAGAGAACAAAGCCACGAATTTGGCTTTAGCTGTCAAGTGTATCGACGGTGTCCTTATCCGTCCGGGAGAGACTTTTTCCGTATGGAAAATGATCGGACGAACCACCAAGCGCAAAGGCTACAAAGAAGGACTCACGATCGCCAAAGGAGAACCGGCACACGGCATTGGTGGTGGTCTGTGCCAACTCTCCAACCTCATCCATTGGATGGTACTGCATAGTGATCTTACCATCACCGAGCATCATCATCACGATGGATTGGATCTCTTTCCCGACTTCGGCAGACAAATTCCCTTCGGCACAGGTACCAGCATTTCCTATAACTACATCGACTATCGTATCAAGAACGAGACATCGAACACCTACCAACTGCGTTTGTGGACGGACGATGAGTACTTGCGTGGTGAACTGCGTGCAATAGAACCCCTCCCGCACACCTTCCATATCCATGCAGAGAATGAATTTTTCTCGCGGGAAAACGGCATCGTTTATCGGAATGGAGAAGTCTATCGGGATACCATCGACCCCGTCTCGGGCAACTGCCTTGACCACCAACTCATCCGTACCAACCATGCCCGTGTCATGTACACCTGTCCTCCCACCACCCCCATCCGCGAACTATAACCCCGCTCTTCGTTTGTTAGTCCGGCATCTCATGCCGGTTATCTCTCCGTCAATTTTCCCGGCATTGTATGCCGGCTTTGAGTGTCCTGTGCGCGCACTTTCGGAGTGCGCGTAATAGTACGTCCCCTTGGCGGATCGTTTGCATCGCTATTTACCTTCGTTATACCGTTATTCCGTTATACCGTTTCCTTTGTTGTGCTCGCGGTATGTAGTGTTCTGTGCTCGCGATTTCTATGAGCGAGTGTTTCGTCATATTCGGCTGCCTACATCGTTCCACGATGTGATGTTTCTTGTTTTGTCTGTTAGATCGGATGTTATCCGATTTGCCTTGTTTTATAAATTGCTATAGTTCAGTATTTTACAAACAAAGTTCTGGAGAATTTTCGTATTCCAAATTCTTTTTGTACCTTTGCAGCGAATTTTTAAAATTAACTATTATGACGAACAATTTATGGAATGATGACAGACTCTTAGAAATGTCATGGAAAGACCAAGTGCTCAACATCGCTGCGGAAGGTGCAGAGGAGCGAATCATCCGCGCGCTCATCAACACACAGCCGGAATCCGAGTGGGCGCAATTACAAGGAGAGAATACTTCTTCAGTAATTAACCGCGCTATTGATACCCTCTATTGGGAGAAAGACGCTTTGCTGCATCATCATGAAATCAAGGAGCAACCCAAATATCGCCCTGTAGATGAGTTGCTCGCTGATTTTAATAGTAAAGGTAAGAAAAAAGCGGCACGCAAGGAATTACAAGTGCGTTTGCCTTATTTGACAGCGTACGAACAAAAGCAGATCATCTACACGTTTTTGGACGCCGATGTTAAAACAGACCGTGTTTTTGTACTCAAGTATTTGGACACGCACTTTGACCCTATGTACCTGAAAGCGGTCGAAGTGGTATGGAGTTTATATCATGATTTCGAATCCGCTAAAGTCCTCACACATTATGCTTCCGATGATTTCATCGAGGAAAACTTCGAACAGTTAGCCGCAGACTATCGCTATTTACCCGTCCGTTTGCGCATGTCTTCTGACTATCCGGTGGATCGCTCGCGTCTTGAATGGCATGAACTCATTCATCTGTGTGCGCGCCAACATTTGCCGCTAACTGAGCAAGAAGCGTTCGCCATCTTATCCAATACCATCAACCTTCAATTGATACGCGAAAATGTGGCTTTTGAGGGTGGCTCTTTGCTCAGATTGTCTTATGTCATTGCTATTGTTTGGGCTTTGGGTGAATTAGGCTTCAAGGATATTTTAGTGCGTTTCTGGATGGAGAACGAGCGTACCAAGCCCCTCTTCCGCCCAGGAGATAATAACGAAGTCCGTCAATCTATCCGTGATCAACTGTATGCGGATGGTTTCTGTTACTTCCGTAATTTCTTACATACAATGGAAGATAAAATGGAATAAATTTGCATATGTCAGAAAAAATCAGTACCTTTGCAGGTAAAATGAAACAACCCATGAGAAAGCAACAAATCATACCGAGTCCGCTTACGTTAAAAGTGCGTTACCCACAGCCGTTTTGTGAACTGATAAACAACAAACATTACCAACAGGAAAGAATGTTCGTTGGCTACGGAAATCCTTCCGCACAATTACTTATTGTCGGACAAGAAGTAACTTGGAATAAGGAAGAGCAAACGGCTGAGTTGGAACACTATTGTCTGCAAAATATGGAACACTGGGCAAAAAACATTCAGCAGGGCAACACAATTACCGTTAAATCTCAAGTTTTGTATCCGACAGATGATATCCATTCAGAGGCTTATGAGAATTTTAATCCATTGTTTCCACACTATTTTAACTATAATAAATTAGATAATAGGGTACATATAACTGAAGTTAACGGCAAGTTCACACACCAAAATCTTGAATATGGAGCAAATGCGACATGGTTTAAGTATCAAAAACTCATTCAATATATTTACCCGAAAAGACCGAAAAATGAGTATGTTGATTTCTTTCACGAAGCCTTTATTACTGAATTAAGCGGAGAATCCAGACGGCATAATATTGTCGTAGATAAGACTTTAACACTGGTTCAACAAAAAGAACAAGCAAGAAAACAAGCAGAAGCCACAAAAGGATCCATAGAAAAACGTTGCCCTTTGTTGAATGAACCATTCTTTCAAGATTTCCCCGTAAAAATCTTTGCTTGTGGTGGCTATTCCGATAAGATTTTTCCTTACTTATATGGATTTGAAAAGGATGAGTTTGAGAAGAAAGGGTGGTATAGTATATTACCGAAAGATGGTAAATTATATGTTTGTACTTGGCAGTTCTCCGCTCCGCTTATTTCTGATCCAATGTTGCGAGAATTAGCAAAAGTCGTCCAACCATATCTCGCCCAATAACTTTCTTGCTCTGTCCTTGCGCATTACCACACACCAAACGTACACTATTTAGCATATCAACAGCATCCAAAAGGGGGTGATTTCGGAGTGATTTCGGCGTTATTACTGAGTGATTATTGGAATATTCATACTGCATTGAACTAAGATCAGCCCATCGAACTGCCAATTTGGCATACACACATGAACCTATAACATATACAACAAAAATCGTGCCCAAATACAATCCAAACTAGAATCCAGATCAAAATAAAAAACGGGCGTGAGAAACGCCCGTTTTCTATGTGTTTTGTGAAAGTCTATTCCTCCGTATCTTCCATCGAGTCACCGACGATCTTACGGTAGAGCTCTTTGGCGTCGGTTGCCTTGCGGATGATCTCGTGCAAGTCTTCGATCTTCACGCGGTCCTGCAGCATCGTGTCGCGGTAACGAACGGTCACACAGCCGTCTTTCTCGGTGTCGTGATCGACTGTGATACAGAACGGTGTGCCGACTGCATCCTGGCGGCGGTAACGCTTGCCGATGGAGTCTTTCTCGTCGTACGCTATCTTGAAGTCGAACTTCAACTCGTTCATAATTTCGCGTGCTTTCTCAGGCAGTCCGTCTTTCTTGACGAGCGGCATGATGCAGGCCTTCACCGGTGCCAAAACTGCCGGCAAGTGCAATACCACACGGGTGTCGCCGCCTTCGAGAGCCTGCTCTTCGTAACTCGAGCACATCACGCTGAGGAACATACGGTCCACACCGATAGAGGTCTCGATGACGTACGGCGTGTAGCTCTGGTTGAGTTCCGGGTCGAAGTACTCGATCTTCTTGCCGCTGTATTTGGCGTGCTGGCTGAGGTCGAAGTTCGTACGGCTGTGGATACCCTCCACCTCCTTGAATCCGAACGGCATCAGGAACTCGATATCTGTTGCGGCGTTCGCATAGTGAGCGAGTTTGTCGTGATCGTGGAAACGGTATTTCTCGTCGCCTAAGCCAAGGGCTTTGTGCCATTTGAGGCGGAACTGCTTCCAGTGCTCGAACCATTTGAGTTCAGAACCCGGGCGAACGAAGAACTGCATCTCCATCTGCTCAAACTCGCGCATGCGGAAGATGAACTGACGGGCAACGATCTCATTACGGAAGGCCTTACCGATCTGGGCGATACCGAAAGGAATCTTCATGCGGCCGGTTTTCTGTACGTTCAGGAAGTTGACGAAGATACCCTGTGCTGTTTCCGGACGGAGATAAATCTTCATGCTGCCGTCCGCCGTTGAACCCATCTCGGTGCTGAACATCAGGTTGAACTGACGAACGTCGGTCCAGTTGCGCGTACCGCTGATCGGGCAAACAATCTCTTCGTCCAGGATAATCTGCTTCAACTCCTCTAAGTTGTTGTCATTCATAGCTTTAGCAAAACGCTCATGGAGTGCTTCGCGCTTGGCGATATGCTCTTTCACACGCTCGTTGGTAGCCTTGAACATCTCCTCGTCAAAACTCTCGCCGAAATGCTTGCGGGCTTTCTCCACCTCTTTGGCAATCTTGTCGTCGTACTTGGCAATCTGGTCCTCAATGAGCACGTCCGCGCGGTAACGCTTTTTCGAGTCGCGGTTATCAATCAGCGGGTCATTGAACGCATCTACGTGACCCGAAGCTTTCCAGGTCGTCGGGTGCATGAAGATAGCGGCGTCGATACCGACGATGTTCTCATGCAGCAGCGTCATGGAGTCCCACCAGTAACGCTTGATGTTGTTCTTTAACTCCACGCCGTTCTGACCGTAGTCATACACAGCGCCCAGACCATCGTAGATCTCGCTGCTCGGAAAAACAAATCCGTACTCTTTGCAATGTGCTACGATTTTCTTAAATGTTTCTTCTTGTGTTTGTTGTGCCATAAAAATAGTATTTTTTAATCTTCATTTATCTATATCAATAGTATTCGATTTCACGCGTCTCCTTGCCTACCAGATGCCCTTTGTCCTTAGCCGTCTGATCCACGGAGAAATAATATGTCTCGTGATTGATCCAGTTGCCGTGCGCGTCATATTGCCATACCTCTCGCATCGCAAGCCGTTCCTCTCTCAACTCTAAACTCTCATCTTCCCGCACGGCCAGGAATGTCTCGGCCTGAATCATATTCCCTTGCTCGTCATAGGATGTCACGGTGCGTTTGTTAAGCGGACCTTCGTAGCTACTGAATGTCGTCCGTTCTGTCTCGCGGTTCGCCTCGTCATAAGTCACTCTCTCTCCGTAATAACTGTGCGGCTGCCAGCCTTCGTGCTCGTTCAGTATCATGTTACCCCGTTCGTCGTACTCGATACGGAGCGTGTAACCGCCTTCCGGGTAGATCACACATACGTCGGATAGTAGCCGCATCTGGTCGTCGAAACGGTAATGATGATGAGCCGTCGTGTCGCCGTGTTCGTTCATCTGATACTCGTCGCGCTCACTCAGGTCGTCGCTGTAACTGCTCACATAACGGTTCACTAACCGGTCACTCGGCGAGTAATAAGCCTGTTCGGTCATCAGGTCGCGGCTCTTGCCTTTGCCGTACAGGTAGTCATATTCCCATTTGCAGTCCCAACCGCCGGTCGACTGTTCGGTCAGTGTATTGCCGTACTGATCGTAGGTATGCGTCATCCGGCTGTAGAATGTATCTTGGCGGTATTCTTCGTAATACAGCAGATAATTCAAGTCGTCGTAGGTATAACGTGTCTCCTCTTTCGTCCCTTCTGCCGTGCGGAAGAGACTACGGGTAATGAAGCCGTCCTCGTTGTATTCGTATGTAGTGCCCGAACTCCATTCCTCGTATTTGTAATTCTCTTCTTTCAGCAGCCGGTGATGGTCATCCCATGTATGTACTTGCTTGAAGCCCATATGATCCGGATCGTTGTACGTGCCGTACACTAACGCGTAGCCGTCTTTGTCAAAACGCTCCAACGTATAGGCGTAATTCTCCATATCTTCCTCATTGAAATACCGCTCCGCCCAAGGCATGTCATAATAAAAATCTTCATCGGGCTCTTCGCCTTCTCTCTCAACTCTCAACTTTAAACTCTCAACTTTCATTTGGTAATCTACCAACTGCTCGATGTCGAAGTCCAGCTGCACCGTATGATCGGTCTGAATCACTTGCTTCACTTGACCTTTCATCTCGCAGCTTGGAGCCTCCGGCTCTTGTACGCGTTTCTCCAAATGTCCTTTGCTGCAGCACGTCAGAATCAACGCCGACACACAACATAACAACAACGCTTTTTTACCTTTCTTTTCCATCTGACTGACAATTTTGCGCCGCAAAATTACTACAAAAATTCCACATATGCAAGTATTCGGGTACTTTTTCCTTTTTCAAAATGTATTTTTCTTTTAATATATTCTCCACAGTACAATTTTTTATAAAAAAATTTGCGTATGTGCGATTATTTTCGTACCTTTGCAGCCGCAAAGGTTTTTGGAAAAGAATTAAGAAATAACGATATATGAAAAAAGAGATTCAATTTAGTCTGGTGTACCGCGATATGTGGCAGAGTAGCGGACGATACGTGCCGCGAAAAGACCAGTTGGCACGCGTCGCACCCGTCATCATCGACATGGGATGCTTTGACCGCGTGGAGACCAACGGCGGTGCATCGGAGCAAGTGAACCTGCTCTACGGCGAGAACCCGAACCAGGCGGTGCGTACGTTCTGTAAGCCCTTCAACGAGGCAGGTATCAAAACCCACATGCTTGACCGCGGACTCAACGCATTGCGAATGAACCCCGTGCCGGCCGATGTACGCCAACTGATGTACAAAGTGAAGCACGCACAGGGCACCGACATCACACGTATCTTCTGCGGACTCAACGACCCGCGTAACATCATCCCCTCTATCAAATGGGCCAAAGAGGCAGGCATGACGGCGCAGGCAACGATGTGTATTACTTATTCGAAAGTACACACGGCGGAGTATTATATCAACCTCGCGGAGCAGTTGATTGCCGGCGGGGCACAGGAGATTTGTCTCAAAGACATGGCAGGTATCGGCCGGCCGCATATGCTCGGCGTCATCGTGGCGGCTATCAAAGAGAAACATCCCGATATCATCATTCAGTACCACGGTCATACTGGACCCGGCTTCTCCGTCGCTTCGATGCTCGAAGTAGCCAAAGCCGGCGGGGACGTACTCGACGTGGCGATGGAACCGCTCTCTTGGGGGAAAGTACACCCGGATGTGATCACTATCCAGGCCATGCTCCGCGACGCCGGTTTCCTCGTCAAAGATATCAATATGAAAGCGTACATGGAGGCGCGCAGCCTCACGCAGGAGTTCATCGACGATTTCCTGGGCTACTGGATTGACCCGAAGAACAGCCAGATGACTTCGTTGCTCGTAGGCTGCGGTCTGCCGGGCGGCATGATGGGAAGCCTCATGGCCGACCTCAAAGGCATGCACGCTGCTATCAATGCGAACCTCAAGAAGAAAGGCGAGAAAGAACTTAGCGAAGACGAACTGCTCGTGCAGCTGTTCGACGAGGTTCAGCGTATCTGGCCGATGCTCGGAACACCGTGTCTCGTAACGCCGTTCAGCCAATACGTCAAGAACGCCGCCCTCATGAACCTCTTCAGCCGCTCGATGGGTGAGAAAGACTTCACGCGCATGGATCCCGCTATGTGGGGCATGATCCTCGGCAAGTCCGGCAAACTGCCGGGCGAACTGGCTCCGGAGATCATCGAACTGGTCAAGGAGAAAGGATTCGAGTTCTATACCGACGACCCGCAGAAACTCTATCCGAACGTTCTGCCGCAGTATATCAAGGAGATGAAAGAACTCGGTTGGGACCGCGGACCAGACGACGAAGAGCTCTTCGAGTTCGCCATGCACGACAAGCAGTACCGCGAGTACAAATCCGGCTTGGCGAAAGAGCAGTTCAACAAAGACCTTGCCGAGCGTATGCAAAAAGCCGGCAAACCCGTTCCCGCAGTGCTGCAGAAATACTTGTCGACCGCTGCGCTGACAGAAGACAGACCGGCGTCGCCTGACAGAGCACAGACTGATAATGACCTGGCTGCTGTCGCATACGCCCTCCATCTCGCCGGCAAGAAACCCAAACAAGGTATCATCACCTTGCCCCGCATCAAATCAACTGCCTGGAATCATAAACATTTTACACTTAAATAAGCATGAAGGTTCGTGCTAGTCAAGTGTAAGCTTGTGCTTATGCAACTTGACGAAGCCGAAGCTCCATAATTTAATTCAAAATTATGAAGAAATTCAATTTTAACGCAGGTCCAAGTATCCTGCCGCAAGAAGTAATCAAACAAACAGCGGAAGCTGTACTCGATTTTCAAGGCGAAGGCCTTTCTGTATTGGAGATCTCGCACCGCGCGAAGTATTTCCAACCCGTCATGGACGAAGCGGAAGCACTCGTCAAGGAGTTACTCAACGTACCCGAAGGATACCGCGTACTCTTCCTCGGAGGCGGTGCCAGCCTGCAGTTCTGCATGGTTCCGTTTAACATGCTCGAACACAAAGCGGCGTACCTCAACACCGGTGTGTGGTCGAAGAAAGCACTCAAAGAAGCCAAAGGCTTCGGAGAGGCAGTCGAAGTGGCAGCCAGCACCGATTCGATCCCTACGGATTATGAGATCCCGCAGGATGCCGATTATTTCCACATCACCACCAACAACACCATCTTCGGTACCGAGATCAACGATGACAAACTCGCTGAGATATACCGCAAGAAAGGCAATGTGCCTTTGGTAGCCGACATGTCTTCCGACATCCTCAGCCGTCCAATCGACGTCAGCCAATACGACATCATCTACGGCGGTGCGCAAAAGAACCTTGCGCCGGCAGGTGTGACCTTCGTCATCATCAAAGAGTCCTGCCTCGGCAAAGTAAGCCGTTACATCCCGACTATGCTCAATTATCAGACGCATATCGACAACGGTTCGATGTTCAATACGCCTCCTGTACTGCCCGTATATACCGCGGTACTCACTCTCCGCTGGCTCAAAGCACACGGCGGTGTCAAGTGGATCGAAGAACGCAACAAAGCGAAAGCCGAACTGCTCTATAACTGCCTCGATAACTCGAAACTGTTCATGCCGACCATCTCCAGGAAAGAAGATCGCAGCCGTATGAATATATGCTTCGTCTTCAAACCCGAGTACGCTGAACTGCAGGATGACTTCTTCAAGTTCGCTACCGAGCGCGGCATGGTAGGCATCAAGGGACACCGTCTTGTAGGCGGCTTCCGTGCTTCCTGCTATAACGCCATGGATATCGAAGGCGTACAGGCTCTCGTCGATTGTATCCACGAATACGAGAAATTGCATTAATCTTCAAATTTTCAAATCTTCAAATTTTCAAATCTTATGAAGGTTTTAGTAGCAACAGAGAAACCCTTTGCGAAAGTGGCCGTGGACGGCATCCGCGAGGTGGTAGAGGGCGCAGGATACGAACTGGCGCTCTTGGAGAAATATACCGATAAACAACAGTTGTTGGATGCCGTCGCAGACGCTGATGCCTTGATCATCCGTTCGGATATCGTCGATGCCGCCGTCTTGGATGCCGCCAAGAAACTGAAGATCGTCGTACGTGCCGGCGCTGGATACGATAACATCGACCTTGAGAGCGCTACCTCGCACGGCGTAGTGGCTATGAACACACCTGGACAAAACAGTAACGCAGTAGCCGAACTGGCCCTCGGTCTGATGGTCTATGCCGTACGTAACCT
>Ga0247610_10004887_pt1 | contig 14215 bp, 15 predicted proteins | sample 174DNAGHGhighgp2_FD_193483 | JGI IMG/M metagenome (GOLD analysis project Ga0247610, IMG submission 193483) | Sheep rumen microbial communities from Palmerston North, Manawatu-Wanganui, New Zealand - 1742 DNA GHGhigh gp2 | ecosystem: Host-associated > Mammals > Digestive system > Stomach > Rumen... | reverse complement strand
ACAAACGAGTTGATATCGGGGTTGGTATAGATGGTTGGCTGGCTTACTGCAGCGGCATCGTACAGCTGAATCAGGCGCTTGTTGGCGCGTCCGTCTTGAACATTCAGGCGGATGCCGTATTCAAGATTGGCGAACCTGTCTGCCTGAGGTTGCTTGACGAGTGCAAGGTTGATGGCTTGTGGAGCTGGAGGAGTAGCGGTCTTGCGCATTGAAGTGCAGGAGGTGACGCAAGTCGCGATAGCCATTAAGGCAATAATTGTTTTCGCTTTCATAATTCTATTCGTTTATATGGTTATACATTTTATTTGGTTTTAGAACCTGGTTTACTTGTTTTGGAACCAGGCCTACTTGTTTTAGTGCTGGGCTTACTTGTTTTAGTGCTGGGCTTACTTGATTCGGCGCTGGGCTTACTTGATTCGGCGCTGGGCTTGTCAGGTTCGGGGTCTGGCTTACTTGATATCGTGCTGGACTTGCCTGCCCCAGAATCCACATTCAGCTTCATAAGTTTGGCAGAAACGGTTGTCTTGAAGACAATCTTGCCGTTTAGTTCCCCTACGTTGGTTGAAATGACAGGTTCAATGACGCCATCAGCCCCTCGAACCTTGGATGCATTGATGAGGCGGTAGATGGCGATATTGCGAGCCATATCTTCCGGGTTGATCTCCCTGATGGAAACCCTTCCTTCGTCGTTAGAGAGGAAGCCATAACGGGCAATACCCTCGAAGTCAACCAGTCCCCACTTCTCTTGTTGGCTGTCGAACTTATACTCAAGCCAGCATTCTCCATTTTCTTCTTCGAGGATAACAACTTGTCCTTTCTTCTTCGTTGTATAGAAAACGGTTGCTTCTGCAGTCACCGTATTCATGATGCTGTAATCTGTGCCGTGTTGGAGATTCAGCTCGTTCAGGCGTACGGAATTGACTGTGTTGACAGCTGTGGGAACAATACGTTGTGTCATTTTTGACGGGCCGCCGCATGATGTCATCAAGCACATGCAGGCCACTAACGATACAGTAAGAAATAATTTTTTACACATAGTTTTATTTGTTAAATATATCTACTCACTTAACGGCTTTTCGATACACTCCGTCAGCCCCTAAACAATGCGAGATAGGCACACAAAAAAAAGCGTGGAGCTATGTCTCTCAATTTGGGTCTATAGGATTTGCTGGACTACCTGATACACCAAATCAACGGAACAAAGCCCACGCGTAGCGTGAGCATTTCGGCTTGTTCTCTTGGTGTATCAATCTATAATAAGTGTCCAGCTTTTATAGACCCAAGTTTCAAACTAAAACGCTTTCTTTTATGTATGTCGCCTTTTATAAGTCTTTCTTCATAGGCAAATTTGTCTTTTTTGAGGTTAGTATTTAGCTATATCTAATCAAAATCGGTACAAATATACATAAAAATATGATAAATGAGATAGTTTTACCGAAAAAAAGCAGATGTAGGGTAGAATATTAAAAAACAGGGACATTTTGCAATGTAATTGGTGAAATCTTCGTAACTTTGCATCGCGTTATATATAATAATGTATATGAGGAAGTACATTTTGGACTTACAGGTCACCTCTGCCGAGCAGCTGAGCGAGCGATATCTCCTGCTTTCGGCTACCAATCCGGCGGGTCCTCTTCCGGAAATGAGTCCTGGACAGTTTGCCCAGCTCCGTATTGACGACAGCAAGGAGACGTTCCTGCGGCGTCCGATTAGCTTACATCATGTGGATTATCAACGTAACGAGGTCAGTTTCCTGGTGCAGAAAGCAGGTAAGGGTACTGCGTCGCTTTGGCAAAAGAAGCAGGGCTCTACATTGAATGTCATTCTGCCTTTGGGCAAGGGCTTTTCGATGCCTACATCTTCGCAGCAAAAGTTCTTGCTGGTTGGAGGCGGTGTCGGAGTGGCCCCCCTCCTGTTTATGGGAGAGGCGATGCAGCGGATGGGCGTTCGGCCAGCATTCTTGCTCGGTGCACGCAGCAAATCGGATTTACTGTTGCTGGACAAATATCGCGCTTTGGGAGATGTTTATGTGACCACAGAAGACGGCTCTGAAGGCGAGAAGGGGTTCGTTACGCAGCACAGCATCTTACGGACAGAACGGTTTGACAGTATTGCTGTATGTGGACCTAAACCTATGATGATGGCAATGGCTTCTTATGCAAAACAAGCGAGCATCCCGTGTGAAGTAAGTCTTGAAAACATGATGGCTTGTGGTTTGGGCGCCTGCCTTTGCTGTGTTGAAGATACGCAGGACGGGCATGTTTGTGTTTGCAAGGACGGGCCAGTGTTCGATGTGAACAAACTTAAATGGTAGCCTTCGAGAGACTGTCTGGTGTCGTCCTGAAACATCACACGTTAAGTTGGCAAAGTTGGCACGCTAAGTTGATGAAGTTAGCACGTTAAGTTGATGAAGTTGGCACGCCAAGTTAGGCGATGAAGCTAATTTATATGAATTAGACAAAATAAAAGAAAAGATAAAGATGGCAGATTTGCGCGTTAATGTATCTGGTTTAGATTTGGTTAATCCGGTGCTTACGGCAAGCGGAACATTCGGCTATGGCATAGAGTATCAAGACTTTATCGACTTGAGCCAACTGGGAGGTATCATTGTCAAGGGTACCACCCTTGAGCCCCGAGAAGGCAATCCTTATCCGCGAATGGCAGAAACGGCACAGGGGATGCTCAATTGCGTTGGTCTTCAGAATAAGGGAGTGGATTATTTCTGCCAGCATATCTATCCTCAGATAAAGGACATCAAGACCAACATGATTGTGAATGTGTCTGGTAACAGCCCTGAGGATTATGCCGAATGTGCTGCCCGTATCAACGAACTCGATTGCATCCCAGCAATAGAACTGAATATCTCGTGTCCCAATGTCAAACATGGCGGCATGGCTTTCGGTACGACAACCGAAGGTGCATCGAGTGTCGTGAGGGCTGTTAGGGAGGCTTACAAGAAGACCCTCATCGTGAAGCTCTCGCCCAATGTGACTAGCATCACGGATATCGCTCTTGCCGTGCAGGACGCAGGAGCCGATGCTGTCAGCCTCATCAATACTTTGATGGGAATGTCCATCGACATAGAAAAGCGCAAACGCATCTTGAGCATCGGGACTGGTGGGCTTAGTGGGCCTTGCATCAAGCCAGTAGCTTTGAGAATGGTTTACCAGGTGGCTCATGCTATTAGCTTGCCTGTTATTGGTCTTGGTGGCATTAGCTGCGCTAAGGATGCAATAGAGTTCCTGCTGGCAGGGGCAAGTGCGATAGAGATTGGAACGGCCAATTTCCTTGACCCCGCCATTAGTGTCAAGGTCGCTCGCGGCATCGACGAATACCTCGAAAAACATGGTTTCGCCAGTGTGAGCGAGATAATAGGAATCTGCGAATAAGCGACAACAGTTATGCGAATAGACATCATCACCGTAATACCCGAACTGATTCAAGGCTTCATGCAGGAGTCTATTGTCGGAAGAGCGCAGAAGAAAGGCTTGGTGGAAATACACATCCACAATCTTCGCGACTATACTTTGGATAAATGGAGGCGCGTAGATGACTATCCATTTGGAGGTTTTGCGGGAATGGTAATGCAGTGCGAACCTATTGACCGCTGCATCTCCGCTTTGACAGCCGAGCGTCATTACGACCAGATTATCTTCACGACACCCGATGGGGAGCAGTTCGACCAGCCGATGGCCAACAGTCTTTCGCTTTGCGAGAACATTATCATTCTTTGCGGACATTATAAAGGCATCGACTATCGCATTCGTGAACACCTCATCACGAAGGAGGTAAGCATTGGCGACTATGTGCTGACTGGCGGCGAACTTGCGGCAGCCGTGATGGCGGATGCTATCGTGCGTATCGTTCCGGGTGTGATAGGCGATGAGCAAAGCGCTCTATCCGACTCCTTTCAGGACAATCTCTTGGCCGCTCCCGTCTATACCCGACCGGCAGAATACAGGGGTTGGAAGGTGCCAGAAGTCTTGCTCTCTGGCAACGAACGCCTGATAAAGGAGTGGGAATTGCAGCAAAGCCTGGAGCGGACACAAAGGCTTCGTCCGGATTTGCTTGCTGCTAAAAATGTTTCAAGCAATACCAAGAAAGGAAATCACAAATAACAGAGAGATATGGAAAAGAAGAAAATGAACCTTTACATCATAGCCGGTTGCAACGGCGCGGGCAAGACGACAGCCTCGTTCACCGTTTTGCCGGAGATGTTAGGGTGCCGCGAATTCGTCAATGCCGACGAAATAGCAGCCGGTCTTTCCCCCTTCAATCCCGAGGGTGTGGCCATTCAGGCAGGCCGACTCATGATAGATCGCATCATCTATCTGCTGAAAGAAGGCGAAACCTTTGCCTTCGAGACCACCTTGGCAACGCGGTCGTACGTGAAACTCATCAGGCAAGCACAGAAGCGCGGCTATTTTGTGACGTTGCTTTTCTTTCTGTTGAGTACCCCCGAACAGGCTGTTGCGCGAGTGGCAAAGCGTGTGACAATGGGCGGACACAACATCCCGACAGATGTTATCCTGCGTCGATACGAAGCCGGATTGAGTAACCTCTTTCAGCTCTATATGCCCGTTGTGGACAGCTGGTCGCTCTACGACAACAGCGATTGCCCTGCCCTTCATCTTGCATCGGGGCTGGGCGGAGACAGAGTTATGGTTTACGAAAAAGAGGCTTTCGCAAAGCTTCAAGAGAAATACGGCCAGCCGGAGGAGGGCGATAAGGCATGAAGGAACAAGAGATAATCGAGATGCAGCGCCTCATAGACGAAGGCGTTCGTCGTGCCCAGATACGCCTCTTGCAGCGCGCGCAAGCAGCCAATCAGAGCCTTGTCGTGTGTCGTGGCGGCAAGATTCTTGAGTTGGTCCCAGAGGTGGAGCAAGTTTTTCAAGACTGTAATGTGGGCGACCCCTTGGCTCGTCGTAAGCAAAGATAAGGTTTGTACAGCCTTTACGGTATTCCAGCGTTAAGTTTCAATAGGTTCTATGGTAATGACGATGCATAGGTTTCTTCTTTGGTGCACAATGCTTTTTCTGTTTGTGTTCGAGGTTCTGGCAGACCTTGACCGCCAGAATTGGATGGCATCATTGCCAGGCAGAGCACCTTTGCTGAGCCTTTCCATACCCGGAACGCACGATGCAGGCACGAAGGGTTTCAGTTGGAATGCCGAGTGCCAACGCTATTCCATCAAGGATCAGCTGTCGCTTGGAGTACGAGCATTCGACCTCCGTCCTGGGTTGAACGGGAACAACCTTGTCATTTATCACGGCACGTCAACACACGGGAGCGAGAGCCTGAACAGCATTTTCGACACCTACGACAGCTTCCTTGCAGCCCATCCTGGCGAGTTCCTTATCGTCTTTCTGAAGAACGAACTGAACGGCAGCAATTGGGGAGAAAAGGTGAAGCAAGTGCTCGACGCCCATTCAGCCCGTATGCTGGAACTTACCCCCTATTTGACCGTCGAGCAGATGCGTGGAAAGGTGCTTGTCTTGAGTCGCGATAGCTGGGGAGATACCAGCTATGGCGCCGTGAAGATGGGAGGTTGGCAAGATAATACAACATTCGACATGTCCTATCGCGGCTTGTTTGGCGACGAGTTGCCTTGCCGCATTCAGGACATCTACAATGTCGCTTCCTCCAACAACCTGAATCAGAAGAAAGCCGATATAGAAAGTCTTTTGAACGATGCAATGTCGGGAGCGACCGGCAAGTTCTACATCAACCATACCTCTGGCTTCACGAAGGAGAACTATATCATCAACAACCATTACGTAGCCGATTGTGCCGAGAAGTGCAACGAACTGGTCTTGAATTACCTCAAAGCCCATAGCGGACCGACAGGCGTCATATTGATGGACTTCGCGGGGACAGACCGATACGAGCTCACATTCTCCGGTCACGATACGCGTGGGCAACTCCTTATAGATGCCCTCATCGCAAATTGCCAAGCTACAGCACAAGCCCCCGCTGCTCCTGGTCCTGAATGGGTGTTGCCAATGGGAAAGGACATCCCTTGGCGTGGCCGTTTATATCGCAAAGACGCAACTGCCCAAACAAGCGCTTCTGTCGATGCCCTGAAAGCTCCTGCCACCAATTGGTATCGGGCTGATTACGACGATGGCGAATGGCAGGAAGCAGTCTTCCCGATGGGCAGTCCCAACTATGCTCTGCCTTATGTAACGCGTTGGACGGGCGAATACAACTGCTATTGGATTCGAAGGGAATTCTATCTTGATGGCTTTACTTCTCTGTTGCCACATACCATTCGCATCTTCCACGACGATGACTACAAGCTCTACATCAACGGAACTTTAGTGACTTCGGAGGATGGATGGACTACAGATACACCTGTCGAGAAGAACATAGTCCGCTATTTGAGGAGAGGCCGCAACGTCATTGCCGTTCAAGTGCAGCAGAACACAGGTAGCGCCTATTTTGATTGCGGCATATACCGGACTGGCGAAGCCATCAAACAACTTGTCCTCGACGAGACATCTATCACAGTGCCAGAAGGAGGTGTTTGTCTTAGCGTCAAGGTCAACAAAAAGACACAAGGGAATGTCTGGACAACACTTTGCCTGCCCTTCAACCTGACGGCTGTGCAGATTGAAGAACTGTTGGGCACTGGTACTGAAGTTCGCGAGCCATGTGCTTTCGAGGCTTCTGATACGGAATGGCTTGTCGCATTCGACGACGTTAGCAACATTAGGGCTGGGCGGCCCTATCTGATTCGAACACAGTCCACCGTCAATGGCTTCGAGTTGACGCCCGATAATGGACTTACCGTCAAGATGACTACCAGCACTCCCATTAGATTGAGCGACAAGGCGGGCAACAAACTGACTTTTACCGGTTATTATTCCAAGGGCATCTTGCCCTCGAACAGTTTCTATCTCGTGGGTAGCCAGTTCTATCCCTACCATAATGCTATTAAGCAGAACGGCCTTCGCGCCTATTTTGAAGCCAAAAGTACAGATGGAACAAATGTGACGGGCATTGACTTCCTGCTGGGAACTGCAACCACTTTGGATAATGTGCAGGCGGAAACCGAGTCAATCTATTATGACCTGAGCGGGCAACGCATACAGAAACCATCAAGCGGAATTTACTTACAGCGCAATTCCGACGGCACTCTGACGAAGCGGCTCTTTAGATAGAGCGCACAAATAAAGGTACGGAAATCGAGCTTCTTTTCAGAAGCAAACGCCGAAGTGTACGCCGCTTTCGCGTACACCAGGATATTCGCTGGAATCGCGAAAATCGCGAGAATAACTGAAGCCTAAGAAATAACGGTTCAAGTAGAAACGAACCCCAGCCTGCCAAGAGACCTGAAAGCTATCCCATCCGGCATCGCCCAGCAAACAAGTACTCTTTGCACCCGAATGCTCACGGGCCATCGCAATGGCGCGTACCGAAGCACCTGCAAATGGAGTAATGGCAAAGTCCTTATCTTTCCAAGGGTAGAACTTGTACAGCACATTGACGGGTATGCGGAACGTCAGCACACGTGTATGCATTACGCTTGTTTCCCACGAGAACTTCATGCTTGCTCCCACCTCAACGAAGTACGGTTTCTCCTCCAAAACCTGAATAAAGCGACCATAGCCCAGCGTAAATTCGTTGAACTTGATGCGGTCGTTCTCGTTCACTTTGTAGCGTGAAGGCGAGTATTGCAGGTAGAGTGCGTTCTTGTATTCCTTGTGCTGAGGTTTCTGCAGCTCCTCTTCCGGGTCAAGTGTCCATTCCTCTACATCATAAACATCATCATATTGTGCACGAACATTCATGTTCACACACAACACGACAAAAAAAGCCATTATGGTTCGAATGGGAGTCATGGCCGCAAAGCGTAGGGTGAAGAACAAGAGAAGGAGAGGAGCAGGGGAGCTACGAACGCTTTATCATTGCAATGTGCGTCACGATGCCCGCAATGATGATGAACAGCGCACCGACATTGTAGTAGTTGTAGTCCACCAAGTCAGCGAAATAACTGACGATGAGCAGCAAAGCGCCCAGCACGATAAGGATGATACCCAAGTTCTGTTTGTTCATAATATATGAGTTTGTGAGTTTACAGGTTTATCGGTTTAATAAGTTTTGCACTGCAAAGATACAAAATATTATTAAGAAATATGTAAGAAGGCAGAAGAAATTTCCATAAAGCAGCAAAAAACACAGTTCGTTCTTCACTCTTCGTTCTTCACTTCTATTGTTCCTTCCCACTCCATGTCCCATTTTATGTTGAAGCCGTTTTGTTCTTCTGGCGTATTGTTGCCGGACGGCTCGAACGCCTTGCCCAGCCATTGCGTCATGTAGTTGATGCGAAGCGGTACGTTGTCGAAGCGTCTCTCGTTGAGCACAGCGCCGTTCTTGCCAATTGCTTGTACTGTGTAAGTTCCCGTCGCCTGTTCCTGTGGCAGGAAGATATAGACTGTGAAGTCCACATTCTCCTGCCCCGCATAGCTGGCAGGCACACTGATATCCGATGTCCTGCCTGTGTTTTGCGGAGTAAAGCCCGTTGTTGCATCGAGCACCGTGCCGCCAGCAGTAGTAGTGAAGCGCATTTTGCCCAGGTCGTTGGGGATTGCATCCTCAGCCGTCACACGGAAAGCTGCCACCACATGCCGCAGTGTAATCTCTTTGCCTGCATTGCCGTTGCCGTCCACCGTGAAATCCCCCAGATAGAGGAATGTATTCGGTACATAGTCATCCTCCCACGCAATGTGATGAAGCGAAGAGATGTTGCAAGCGCGCGATCCGTTATAGCCGAGCACAAGCACCTTATAGCGACCTTGAGGCAGACTGACAGAGAACTGCGAGAACATCATGGCCGACTCGCCATCGCTTTCGTAATCGGTACTCTTGTGCAGAATGGTGGGAGCAACCAGTTCACCAGTCTCTGCATTGAAGACCGAGAGTGAAAGGTTGGCGAGCGTCATGCTGATGGTGGCTCTTGTCGTGCCAGAGGATGTCAGGTCGTCGAAGCTGATTTGTCTGTAGTTAGTGATGGAGAAAGTTACCGAACTTAACTCTTCTGATTCATCGGGTGATGACTTGCAAGCAGTGAGCAGGAGCGGGGCGCAAAGGACCAGCAGCAGTAGCAGGCTCCAGAAATATTGACGATAACGCATTTGTGCAGGGTTTGTGATTGTTTTTTCTTTAAATTCTTTGCAAATTTACGTTTTATTTCTGCATTATTCAATAATTTATTTGTACTTTTGCAGTAAGAAACATGACTTTTTTCATTTAAGCAAGGATTTCGCTATGTTGATTCTACTGGGATGGGGCATCTTTGTATGTCTTGTTTACCTACTCCTCTGGGGTGATACGATTTACTATAAGTGCAACTTGCCGAAGGTCTGCAAGAAGGTGTTGGATGCTTTTACCGAGGAGGAATAGTCTGCCGTTTGTCTGTTTGCTGCTTGTTTGTCTGTCGCTTGCCTGTTGCCAGAAAGTGGACGCGACAGAGGGGCTCGAACCTCTTGACGCCGAAAATCCTCAGGGCGTGACGACCCGCATTGCGGGAACCGGCAAGGGTACATTGGCTTATCCCTATACGGTTGCAGACTTGCTTGCGTCGGAAAGTTCCAACGAAGGGGCGGTGTGGGTGATTGGCTATGTGGTGGGTACGGCAAGGCTGACAATGAACAATGCAGTCTTCGATATCAGTGCCGCAGACAATCAAAGTAATATTCTGCTCTCCAACGACTCTCTTTGTGCCGATGCATCTCAGTGCATTCCCGTAGAATTGAAAGCGGAGAAAAGTAAGCTCAGTTTCTCCTTGCCCCAAAATATTGCCTGCTTCCGAAAGTGCCTTCTCATAAAAGGCATCCCATCGACTTATTTAAATAGGAAAGGCCTTCGGAAGGTATCCGAAGGCCTTTGGTTGGTTGGTTTCGACATTTCTACTGTTGGCCCCACGGAATGGGCTTCTATTATTTTGTAGTTGAGATGACGATAGCAACAATCGAGGAGATGACGCCAATGATGCTGGCTCCTGCTCCGAGGAAGGTGTAGAAGGCACTGCTCTTGACGCTTTGGCTCTTGTTAGGTTCGACGTATATCATGTCGTTTTGTTGCACATAGTATGCGGGGCTCAGGAATATGTCGCAATCGGTAAGATCGATGGAGTACTTTCTGCGCTCGCCATTCTCTTCACGGTAGAGGGACACTTTCTTGCGCAAACCGGTGTCGGCAACATCTCCGCATTGTGCCAGGACGTCGACGATGGTGTTGCGTTCGCTGGTCAGGTTGACGACGGTGGGATGCGAAACGGCTCCCAACACGGCAACGCGGGCATTGAGCAGGCGTACGGTCACTTCGGGGTCTTTGATGAGGTTGGCGTCGATGATGCATTGTTCGATGCGCTTGGCTGCCTCGTCGGATGTGAGACCTGCCACTTCAACACGTCCCACTGCTGGCAGAATGATGCTGCCATCGTTGCTGACGGTATAGCCGTAGGCATTGGACATGGAGTTTGAGTTGCTGAGAGTGGATGAGCTTGCAGTACCAGAGGTACCCATTACGACATCCTGAGCAAAGATGGTGAGCAGTGCGGGCTCGCTGCACGATACTTTGACGAACACTTGGTCGGCGGGCTTGAGGCGCATCTCATACTGCTGTATGATTTTCTGACCTTCTTTGAATACCTCGTCGGAGTTCTGGAAATAGACAATTTTCTTTGTCGATACACAACTCGACATCATGAGCACAGCCATGAGTGCGAGCAAGAGGGATGATGATTTTCTCATTTCGTTTTTTATGGTTATGTGCTGCAAAGGTACGAAAAAGTTCTTATTTAGTTGTTCAAAGTTTAGGGTTTTTTGATAATTACTGCCATTTTTCAATTTATTGTTGTATCTTTGCAAAAAAATACATGAAAGCATATGACTATAGCTGTTGACTTCGATGGTACCATTGTGGAGCATCGTTACCCTGAGATTGGCAAGGAACTGCCGTTTGCTACAGAAACTTTGAGAATGTTGATTGCTGACCGCCACAAGCTTATTTTATGGAGTGTGCGCGAAGGCAAGCTCTTGGACGAAGCTGTGGAGTGGTGCCGGGAACGTGGTGTGGAGTTTTATGCCGTCAACAAAGACTATCCGGAAGAGGACCTGTCGAAGAATCAGCACTTCAGTCGCAAAATCAAGGCTGATGTATGGATTGACGACCGCAATATTGGCGGCTTACCTGACTGGGGCACCATTTATCAGATGATTTCCGAGAAGAAGACCTACGAAGAGGTACTCGCAGAACGCTTTTCTGTTCAGGAGGAAAAGCCCCGAAAGAAGTGGTGGCAGTTTTAACTATAATTTCAGCTTTAGGTCAACGCCGAACTGAATGGGATTGCCTCGCTGACCTATGTAGTTGCCGCCCTTAACATTCTCCAATCCGAAGATGGTGTATTTGGTGTTTGTGACGTTGCGAGCCCATAGGTTCACATCCATGATACCGAAGTCGGCCAGAGCGTGGAGCCCCAGGAGAGCGTAAAGCTTTTGCGAGGACACATTGGCCTCGTCCCAGTAGATTTTGCCTTGGGCATGGAGGTTGACGCCGAGTGTCAGACTCCGGAGTGGTGAGTTCTTGAAGTCCAGACGGTAGTCAGCCATTGCGTTAAGGGTGTGCATCGGAATGTACGGCACATGGTTCCCTCCATAGTCTGTGAATCTTTTCTCTTTCTTTTGGCGTACCATTACCTTCTGCCCGTCCACTTCGACTTCCTGTCCGCCCACCTTTACTTCCAGTGAGTCGGTATAGTTGCGGAACACGGCGTGAGTGAATCCATAGCCGATATTATATATAAGATGATTGTCGAGGGCGGAACCGTTCACGCTAAGTTCAACGCCACCGTTGATGGACTTTCCCACATTCTTCATCATGCGTCCGTATGATGTATCGCCGGCCATGACGGTGAGTTGCAGGTCGTTCACCTGTGTGAAGAATCCTGCGAGGTCCACCTTCAGGTTGGGCAGCAGGTTGAGGTGTGCGCCAAGCTCATAGTTCCATGATGTCTCGGGCTTGTATGAGATTGTCTTCTCGATGTCGGCGTATGCCGCTTCGTCATGCTGGATGTCCAGGTCGCTCAGAGTTCTTTCGTTGTCTTCGATTTCCTTGGAAATCACATCCGAGAACATTTGTATGTTGTAGCCTCCAGAGCGGTAGCCTTTGCTCCATGTGGCGTAGATGTTGCTTCCGTCGCCAAAGCGATAGGTGAGTGCCACCTTTGGCAGCAGTTGGTTGAAGTCGTTGTGGTAGGCGTGAGCCAGAGCATCATTGATGCGTACACTGTAGTTGGCCATTGGAATCACCATAGGGCCGCGCTTCATCTTCATCAGCAGGTCCACGTTCATGTAGCCGGAAGTCTCGTAGTCGAGCTTCACATGGTTGTAGTCATAGCGCAGACCGAGCGTGGCCGTCAGGTGCTTTGTGATGTCGATGCTCGATTCATGGAACAGGGCCAAGTTATACAGTGGCGTGCGGAACAGCCCGGGCACAACGGGACTCATGTTAAGCGACATGTGGCTGTCGTCGGTGAGCACCATGCCGGAGAGCGACATGGCACCCTTCCGTGCCAGCCATGCAGCGTTTGTCACCGTCTCGCTGAATCCGCGGTCGAAGAAGACGGGCGCGTCCACCTTGTTCCATAGGTAGGAGCCGTACAGACCAGCCGTCCAGTGCCAGATGCCGGTAGTCTTTCCTTTGAACACAATCTCCTCGAGCAGTCCGTTCTGCAGTTGGTTTTCTTCCATGCGCATGTTGGGTTTGGAGAGGTAGTCTATGTCCATCAGCATGTAGTCGTCCAGATGCTGGTATGAGGTGGTGCTGTATAGTTCGAAGGCCTTTGCCTCATACTTCATCTTCAGTCCTGTGTTGAGCATCGAGCGGCGATACTTTCCGTCGATGGTCGTTGCTACGCTTGCGACCCTGCCTGTGCTGACATCCATCAGCCCGTATGGGAAGGCGTTCTGGTTGACCCACTGGTAGTCGGCCATGAAGTCGAAGGAGAGGCGTCTGTTGGGCCTCCAAAGCAAGCGTAGCTTGCCACCTGCCTCGTTGTACTTGTCGGCACGGTTGCCTGTTGTCTCGTTCCAGAAAAAGCCGTTCTGTCCTTCATAGAATCCGGCTGCAGAAAATGCGAACTTGTCACTTATCTTGTGATAGTGTGCTGCTTCCGCTTTGCGGTACATATGTGAGCCAAGACTCAGGTTTATGTCTGTTCCCTGGTGCTGGAACGGGTCTTTGGAATAGATGCGCACGAGTCCACCTTCGGTGTTCATGCCGTAAAGCGTGCCCTGCGGCCCGCGCAGGACATCAACACGTTCCACTTCGTACAAGTGGGAGTTGAACAGACATCTGCTAAGCAGAGGCACTCCATCGACATACATCCCGATGGCGGGGTCGTTGGCACGTGATCCGATTCCTCGGATATATGCAGCAGATGTATAGCGAGAGCCATATTCGGGCATGACGAAAGAGGGAATATAACGAGACAATTCACGTATGTCGCGTACGCCCAGGCTGGTAATGGCAGTGGCATCGAGTATGCTGCTCGAGAGTGGCTGCTGGCGGAGACGTGACTGTTCCTTGGGCTGTGCTATTACAGATACTTCATCAAGGTCAACCACGCGGCTTGTGTCCACTTCAGTTACATTTGCAAGGGACAGTAAGTATGAGGCAAAAAAGCACGATGTGAGGATACTTTTGAGTAGCTTGTTCTTCATTGAAATAAGTGTCTTGAATTAAACTGGCCGCAAAGGTACATCAAAAGTTTCGTCTTTATCTTAAGATTGCCTTAAGATTCGGAGCTGTCCATTGGGATGCTAAGTTCTATGCCCATCATATCACCGTCGGGCGTGTGCTTGTTGCCCATACGGATGGGGATGCCGAGGAAAGCGGCTTGTTGCCTGGCAGCAGACAGTTCGTTGAAGTCTGGACACGAACCTGTTGAGGTAAGCGTCAGGGTGTACTCTCGTACGGTCAGTTGTGAAGATATCTCCCATCTGGCACCCTTGGGGGCGTATCGCAGAAACAGAGAGAAGACGGCCGAGAAGATTTGTCCGAGTACAGCTTCGTCCACCAGTATCTCATAGACAAAGGGAGTGAGTCGGAGAAAGCAACGGATGTCTTTCTCCCGTATTGCCTCTTCATGCCCCATCAGCAATTCGCGCAGGAAAGCATCTATCTTGACAACCCCAACGGCGGGTGC
>Ga0247610_10004886_pt1 | contig 14218 bp, 9 predicted proteins | sample 174DNAGHGhighgp2_FD_193483 | JGI IMG/M metagenome (GOLD analysis project Ga0247610, IMG submission 193483) | Sheep rumen microbial communities from Palmerston North, Manawatu-Wanganui, New Zealand - 1742 DNA GHGhigh gp2 | ecosystem: Host-associated > Mammals > Digestive system > Stomach > Rumen ... | reverse complement strand
CGTTCGTCTCTGCGATCTCCGTCAATTGATAGTCCGTCACTTGCGTGAACGACGTTACCAATCCGTATGGATACACATCGCCCTGTTTGCCGAAATAACCGTTGTCACGATGCTTCTTATCGTAGTCCGGCGTCAAACCGTCCGCCTCAATAATATCGACGCCCATATTGTTCTCCGAGTTATTCACCGAATTACCTCGCCACCAGTTATAGTGATAATTCACCTTCGTGATCAGCAATCCATGACCGGGGAGGTATTCGTCCCAACCGCTCTGCTGGCGATTTTCTAACATATAGAAAACCGAAGGGTAGGGACTTAAGATATTATCCACCGCTATTCCGTTGTCTGTCAGATAACCTGCTCCTTGACCGGCGTTCAACTCCAGCAACGTCACATCCGCTGCCTCCGTCAGAAGGGTCGGTTCCATCCAACCCATCCACCAGCGCTCGTAAGCCGAGTACGTAGGCGGCGTCTTCAGATCGTTGTTATACACGCCGTAATCCATGATATCCCAGTTGGTCAGCGTCTTGTAATCCGCTCCTTTGACGGTGGGGTACAAATCCGGAAGACCTAAGATATGACTGAACTCATGTACGAACACTCCTATACCCGCGCGACCGCCGATCGTGCCGTCGATCTCATTCGTGCAGCAGTAACGGTCTATCGTCTTGCCGTCCAGCGTGATATCATTCCCCGTCCAACTCAGTAGGTACTGATGCGGCCAGATCGTGTTCTCAATATAACTATCCGCCTCACCCTTTCCGGCATAAACCACGACTACCCAATCTACATCGCCGTCGCCGTTATAGTCGTACTGGCTGAAATCCAACCCGCAACTGTCGTGGGCCAACTGACACGCTTCTCGTACCATCTCTCCCGGGTGCATGTCATTGTCGTTGCCGTCGTTCTGACCGTAATACGCCTGACTCTTGCTAACCGTCACAGGCCCGTAGAAATCCAACTGCAGGTTGTACTGACCGAATGAGGCGTCGTAGAAATACTCACGGATGGAACCTGTTGCACCGTCCTCGTGGAAATCCTCTGCCGTAGCCCATTCGATCATACTCTCCTTGCTATACGTAAATGCTGTGTCGCTGAAGTTCACCAGAATAACCGGTCCTTTCGGCGCTAACAACCGATCGATACCCGTCTGTTGTGCTACTCGACGAGCAGCCCTTTCACTCTTCACTTTTAACTTTTCACTCTTAGCTGCTTCGCTCATAGGAAGCAGCGTACTTGCATCCAACCACACACCATTCTCGTCCGTCAGATAATGCATATCCTCGTTTCCGTGCATATACACCATCTTCTCCGTCCCGTCCGCGGCACGCATCATTTTCCCATCTTTACGCGCCGGTATCGCACACGCACCCGCGCACACGAATAACATTCCTATCAAAAATATCTTTTTCATCTATTTACCTCTTTTACTTTTTTGAATAGTTTGCTCGCAAAAACGAAGTCATTGAGCGCCTCATTATCGCTCGTCATGATATCGTGCCGCGACCCTTGCCATTCCAGCTTACCGCCTTTGAGGAACACAATATTATCCCCGATCTCCATGATCGAGTTCATGTCATGGCTATTCACGATCGTGCATATATTATACTCTTTCGTGATATCCTGTATCAACGCATCAATTACCAGACTCGTCTTCGGATCCAAGCCCGAGTTAGGCTCGTCGCAGAACAGATACTTCGGCTCCAGCACAATCGCCCGCGCGATCGCCACACGTTTCTGCTGACCACCCGAGATCTCACTCGGCATCAGGTTCCATACCCTTTCCGGCATCTCCACGCGCCGCAAACAAAACTCCGCCCTTTCTTTCATCTCCTTCTGACTCTTATTGCTGAACATCTCCATCGGGAACAGCACATTCTCCATCACGGTCATCGAGTCGAACAGCGCCGAGCCCTGGAACAACATACCTACCTCACGGTGCAACATGCGGATATCCTTACTCCGCATCTCCGCGATATCCCGCCCGTCGTACAGAATCTGTCCGCTGTCCAGATCATGCAAACCGATCAGACTCTTCATCAAAACCGTCTTTCCGGAACCCGACTGACCGATGATCATATTCACCTCACCGTCCCGCATCTCCGTACTCACATGGTTCAGCACCACATTCCCGTCAAAACTCTTTACTATATCTTTTACTTCGATCATAACAGTAATTTACTTAAAATGAGATCCAGGAACAGAATCATGATATTGGAATTTACGACTGCGTTCGTACTTGCCCGTCCGACATCGAGCGCCCCGCCCTTGGCGTAATACCCGTAATAACTCGCCATACTTGTGATCACAAACGCAAACACCAGCGCCTTAATAATCGCGTACCATACGAAATACGGGTTGAACGCGTATTGCACGCCCAGCAGATAGTCGTGTATCGTGATGATATCCGTGAACGCGCCTACACCCCAGCCGCCGATCAGACCCGCCGCCGTCGAGATAATGAACAAGAACGGCATAATGCTCATAAACGCTAAAATCTTCGGCAGAATCAGATAGTTCGCACTATTGACACCCATGATCTCCATCGCATCGATCTGCTCCGTGATACGCATCGTACCGATCTCCGACGCGATGTTACTTCCTACTTTTCCCGCCAATATCAAGCACAAAATCGTACTCGAGAACTCGAGCAACAACGTGTCGCGCGTCAGCAGACCCGTGATATAGGTCGGTAACAGCGGGTTCTCCGTGTTCGTCTTCGCCTGGATCGTCAGAATTGCACCGATAAACACCGAAATCAACAACACGATCGGCAGACTCTGCAGACCCTGTTTCTCTAACTCCCGGCTATACTGCCGCCAGAACATCCTCTGCCTGTCCGGTAACCGCAGTACCTTGCCCATCAATAGGAAGTATTCTCCTGTATGTTGTAAAATATGCATACTAACGCAAATTAAATCGGGCGCAAAGGTACAACAAAAAATCGACATACGCAAATGTATGCCGATTTTTTTGCTATTTTCGTAAAATTTATTTTACGATTGCACCCTGTGCATTGTAGATAACGCCGTTCTTCTCAATCATCAACTGACCGTTCTGGAAGAACTTAACAGCTTTAACTGCCTCTTCTGCGTTCTCAATAGCGGTCGGGATTGCCTCCAAAGTGAATTGAACTTTGTAAATGCGGATGTACTCTGGGGAATTTACATCTTTTTCGTCTGTACGATAAGGCATACGAGCACTGATTTCTACATCACCTGCAGCAACAGGAATGTTATTTGTAATAGTGTTAATGTTGCTCTTCATTGTACCTTCGTCACCTTCTACCAATGCACCGTTGATCGCCAGGAAACGACGCAGAGCCTCTTGACCCGCAGTCTCGCCTTCAGCTGCAGAACGGTTACCGGTGTTGCTGTATTCTATGGTTAAATAACCGGCAACGGTGGTGTTGAACTTCAACAGCGGACCTTGGCAGTATTTGCCGTCACGGATAGGATACTCACCCGAGAACAAGAGAGCTTGGCTATTGAAGTCCTCGTTATTGTTCATGCCATCTACGTTAGCCAACAATACCGGAGCAGCATCTTTTTGATCGCCTTCCCATTTAATCTCTTTTACCGAAGCTGCTTTGCTGAAATCCCAAACGGTAGCCTCGCTGATGGATACAGGCGCAAGAACCGGTTTAACACTTGCTACAAGTGCAATTGCCTCAGAAGCAACCCAATCAGTGTTGTTAGCGTTCTTTGCTTTGCAAACGATATTGAAAGTACCCTCAGCCTCCGGAGTATACTCGAAGTTCTTGGTCTCTGCACCTTCTTGCTCTACATCGTTAACGAACCACTTGTATTCGTCAGCTTTTACGTCAGTAGTAGCGGCATAAGCAGCAGCCTTACCTACATAAACAGCATCCGGACCAGCGATGGTAACTTCAGCAACCGGATCAACTACAGGAGCTGCAGACTCAATAGTCATAGTCTTAATGTAGAATTTCTTAGAGTTGTAAGTTAGTTCTACATCGCCATCTGCAGTAACGGTTAAAGTCTCTACATGGTTGGTGGCATCTTGAACTTCTGTGGCGTTTGTGAAAGTAAATTTTGCCTCGTCACTAGAAACGTTTGCATAATTAATTGTGATGACTTGCCCTGCTTTTAATCCAGGGAAAACCAATTTAGCATTATTGGAGTTAAAATACAGACCATTACCATTTGTGTAAATACGTACTCGACCGCTTGATGAACCGGTAATACACTTCAGTCCCTCAAAACCAGCAATTTCTGTTCCAGTAGAAGTGAGCAAAAATGCAGTAGCTGTAGTCGGTTGGTACTTGTTGTTTTGGTAATAACCATTAGAGTTTGCGCTCCAGTAAGCATTAGAGGTCTCTAAACCATCGAAGGCATCAGCTGTGATAGTAGTGAAGTCATAGGAAGCACCTAAACTTAAATCTACATCTGCCATCATTGCTACGCTTGCCAGAATGGCAGCTGCGAATGTGAATAATTTTTTCATGTGTTTTGTTTTTTTAGTTAAACGAAAATTTTGGGTTATCTATATAGTGTTTGCTATATATACTTTGCAAATCGACCACAAAATTACAACTTTCCGCGCATATATGCAAATAATTAAGGTCAAAAAACTGATTTTGTGCAAAAAACGTCAATTTTTACACATCCAAATTTGCATAAATCAAATAAATGTACTACTTTTGCAAAAATTTTGTGAGACATATGAATCGCATCATTTCGAACATCCTGACTTTGTGCCTGCTGATCATCGCATCAGCCGCCTTTGCTACAGATGTTACCCATCGTATACCTGATAAAGTAGGAGACGGATCGATCAAACTTGCCCCTGGAAATAAAGTGGGTACATCGGACGACGGAATCGTTTATACGTGTTACGGAAGTTCTACATTTTCATCGGTGAACTATACTGTGTGTGTCCATCTACATAACGGGGCGGGCGATTCCATTATTATTTCTCCACCCTTAAACAAACTTGCGCAATTGACAATTGTTCCGTACTCGTGTACGGGAACTGAGGGTATCAAAGTCTATGTCTCAGAGGATGGAGCTCCTTGGACGGACTCCGGTGTTACCATGACTTCAGACGCTACGGCTTTCTATGCCACCATTCCTGTCCGGGCATATAAACTCAAAATTACTGCGGCCAAAAAGGTGGATATCATACAGTTCATCTATTCCTATTTGGATTGCAACTGCTTTACCGCCACGCCCTAATGAAGATTGCGAACGACATATTGATTCCCGAGTTGGCGCGCCTTTTGGCGGAAGGCAAAGAGGTACGTTTTACCCCTTCCGGCGTCAGCATGCGTCCCTTCATTGAGGGGGATCGTGACAGTGTCATTCTCACCGCGCTCAAGACACCGCCCCGCCGCGGAGACATCCTCTTGGCGCAGACCCAAACGCTCTGCGGCAAAACGACCTACGTTCTCCATCGGCTCATACGCATTGAAGGGGATACATACGTCCTTCAGGGCGACGGAAATCTTGCCGGCGAAGAGCGTTGTGTACTCGGGGACATCATCGGCCGCGTCGCCCGTATTGAGACGCCTAAAGGGCATAGAAAACTGCTGACGAGAGGACGCGTATGGTTCGCCCTGCGCCCGGTACGGAAATGGTTATTAAAAATCTATCGACACACAATGTTGAAATTTTATAGTAAATAAAGATAGATAAAGGCTGTTTATTGATTTTAGTACTGCGTACCTTGAACCTTCTTTCGCTAAACTGCTCTTCCGAATAAATTCGACGATCACTTTATCAAAACAAGCTTCATCTCTCACGAGATAAAAATCAATAATCAGAGATAAACTAAGATAAATTTTTTCAACGCGCGGTGTTATGCAGATATCATTAAAGCGAATAGTAGATACCCATCCTGAATGGCTCAATAGTCTCAAGCAGAAATGTTTTGCTATAAATGGTTGTTTAGTACAAGTTCACGATGATTTAGGGCCGTTCTTAACGGAGTATATGTACCAAGACGCGCTGCAGATACTATTGGATGAAAAACAGATTCCGTATCAACGCGAATACTACTTCCGAGTAGAGTATCGCGGCAAGCAAATTGCCCATAAGCATTATGTGGATTTCTTGGTAGAGGATAGTATTATTGTGGAATGCAAAGCGGTTGAGAAACTTTGTTTGGAGCATAGGCAACAGTTGTGGAACTATATGCGATTGACCGGCAAACAGGTAGGTGTGCTTTATAATTTTGGTCCTAAAATGGGACAGTCCGAGCATTATTACTTACATTCCGATGGCACGATGTATATGTTTTAATTTATAGTAAATAAAGATAGATAAAGACTGTTTATTGATTTTAGTACTGCGTACCTTGAACCTTCTTTCGCTAAACTGCTCTTCCGAATAAATTCGACGATCACTTTATCAAAACAAGCTTCATCTCTCACGAGGTAAAATCAATAATCAGAGATAAATTAAGATAAAGACATCGCATAATGAATATTAATGATATATACACGCTGCATAGTTTATCTATGTTTATCGCTTTTGAATGGTTTTGATACGTAGGTGTTAGTGGATTGATGATAAAAACTATCCGGAAATTTATTTACGAGGAGGTTTTATCAGCAAGACACGGGGAGAGCGAAGCTCTAAAAACATTCAAAAGTATTTATCTTGATTTATATACAAAAAACAAACGATAATGAGAACAATTGAAGGATTTCGCCTACGTAAGTTAGGCAACGAATACATTTTAGTCGGCGAATCGATGGCGCTCATCAATTTCAACAAGATGATCACCCTCAACGAAACCGCCGCTTTCCTTTGGGAGAAAGCCGCCGAACACACCGCATCCCACGGCTCTTTTGACGCTTCTGACCTCTGCAAAGCCCTCTGCGCCGAGTACGAAGTCTCCCCCGAGCAAGCCATGACGGACGTCACCTCTACCATCTCCTCCTGGCTCGAAGCAGGAGTAATTGAAAGATAGACCTCTCTATTTTTTTCTTTATTTAAAATTTGGCACTTTGGATATGTTTTAAAACATAAAAAAAGTGTCATTTTTTAATATTCGGCTATATATCCTTATTATTTAACGCGCGTAAGAGAAAAATATTTGCTCAATTCAGAGAAAAATATTAATTTTGCACCCGATTTTGAGTTGAAAACACATAAAAATGTGTGGAAATGCTTAAAAATAGTAAATTTGCAAAGTTGAGTTTGCAAAATGGCAAAGTGGCAAAGTGTCACTGCAAAAATTAATAATGCAATTTAAGGTATAGAAAGATATGAAGATTTTTACTTTGTTACATAAATCAACCGATAAAGGTACGATAAACATAGGGAGAAAGTCTAGGATTATCCCTATGAAACCATTATTTAGCCGCTACTGTATGTTCACAGTAGTTATTATGCTGCTCCTCGGTGGTTTCACCACGCGCGCGTGGGGTGATGTTGTGCCCGTTTATAATGGTGGAACATGGTATTCGTTGTATGATGACACAACAGTTTATACCAATGAAGGGAAAACCGGTTTAAGTAACAATAGGAATAATACAAAATTTCATACTGTATCCTTAGTTCCTCCGACAACAGGTGCGTCAAATAACTTAACTTTACAATGGAAGAAAGGCTCAAAATGGCCTGGCTGTGATATTTGGGTAAATGGTAGCACGATTGCAAGTAGTGGAGCTACTAAAAATGAGCACTTGAGTTTAGAAAATGCGAATGCTACAATTGAAGTTGATGCGACTTTTTTTGAATTGGGAATACATGTGTCTTCAAACACGGGAACGGTTCAGAATTTAAAAATCCCTATGGCGAAGCATATTCGCGTGAATGATGGGACTACTGAGGGCGCATCTGTTGGAAAAACAAGTGTTAGTAAAACACTGGACGCGATAGTATATGGAAATACTTCTGCAGCGTATCATATTAATCTGCGTTCGTTCTTGATGCAAAACAATGGTTTACGTTATGTAAGTAGTAATCCTGAGTTTCATTTTGGAAATGACAGAACAGGACGTGCTGATACTACCATTGCTGTGAAAGCAAATGCTTGTGCCTATGGTAGCGGTGCCTCTGGATACGATTGTACAAACGCATCCAAGGTCGGAATTCTTGGAAACCCTGATTCCTATGAAGTAGATGTGTATTTTACTCCATCAACTAATGATTTAGAAACGCATAGCACCACGATAACTATTTATGATGGAGCTACTGCTCGTGCAACAATCACTTTGACAGCTAAAGTTATTCCGACGTATTATTTCAAGGCAACGGCAGTTGCTACGGATGGTTCGTCAACTTTGGACATACCGGTTCGTGCTTCGTACACTTCCGGCGACTATAGTGCATCTACAGCCTCCACCAGTGTGACGGCGGCTACGGCTGATGTGGCAAGTCTTACGAAGACGGCATACTACTATGCACCGGCAAGTAGTGGCGATTATCAATTCCAAGGTTGGTATAAAACGGCGGCATGTAATGGTACGCGTATCTCAACGGAAAATACTATTTCTTGCACGATAACGTCTAATTCGCTAAACTCGGCTTCGCCGGTGGATAGCGTGTTCTATGCGAAGTATTTACAAGAAATCCGAGCTGAGTTTACAGGAAGTGACCAAACGTTGAATGTAGATGGTTCGTATGACGGTATAGGTTATACTCGTACAAGTGCCGCAACGGCTTCGGACGACCCGGAAGATAGCTTCTGGTATGAGATTATCGTTGATGAAATATCTGACGTGACGACCGGTAGTGTGGATGATGACGCTGTTATTGCATATAATCCTTCTACAAAAGTAGTAACAGCTATCAATGCAGGTACTGCGCGACTGATTTTGCATCAAGAGGCGACCGGATATTATGTGGATGTCGATAAGACATATACGTTTACAGTAAATAAATACGTTACCACTCTTGATGGTTATGTTGCACCGATGTTAGTAGATGCAACGCCGCAGATTGGAAGTTATAAGGCGGAGAATACATCCGCAACTTATCCGTCGGAGGGAACGTCGAATGATTTTTATTATACGATTACTAACACCACTTTACACACACCGACTGTAGTAACCGGTTGTGATGACGGACATGAGGAAGATGTAATTGGTTTTACTCCGAGCGAGCATAGAATTCGTGCCTACAATGCCGGTACGGCTAAATTGACTATCGCGCAGAAAGAGACGTATAAATATACCGGAGATACGTTGGAGATGAATATTTCCGTAGGCAAGCACACTCCTGTATATACATGGGATGGAGATGTAGAGACGAAGTATACGTTTGAGTATCCGTTTAATTCGACGCATAGGGAGATCTTCTCTACGAGTAGTGGTGAAGAGGTGGAATATACGGCAGTGTCAGATAGCGTTTATACGGCGCTGATGGTAGGCGATACGCTCTATGTGTATAATGTAGATGAAATCGCGCATATTACTATTAGTCAGCCGGAAACATATAAATGGAACGCGCACGAGAAGACCTATACCATTAAACCGGTGAAGGAAGCAAGTAATCATGTTCCGTTTACTTATACACAAGCGATGTTTAACAGCGGTAGTATTACTTCTCATTCTGCAGCTACTTCTGTAGGCTGGGATGATGGCGCTGCATGGGTGACGAGAAATAGTGATGAGGCGGGTGCTACACATGCTTGGGATGATAAGTATATAGACATCGCTATTGAGGGTATTCCTGACAAACTTAAATTTAAGATTGCGAGTACGAATGCAGCCACAGGTGAGTATTGGTATGTTAAAGAAAGTGCGGATGGTTCCGATTGGTCTGGCGATGAAATATGGAACGATGATAAAGAAGGAGATAGTTTCTCTGATGAGCAAGTGGTTTCTTTACAACCCTCCACTCGATATGTCCGTTTGTGCTATTCGGGTAATCTTTATGGTTATTTTAAGGATATTAAAGTTACAGAGAGATTCCTCTTTGAGACCGATCCGAAGGACTTGTTAGATTTCGGTTTGCAAGGACAGAATTACGGTAAACAGGAGAAGACGTTTAACTTCAACCACATCAATGCCGGTCGTGTGATCAATGTAACGATCACGGGTACGGACAAGGACTACTTCTCAGTTGTTCCAACTACAGTAAACGGAACCGGTCGCGATATAAGTGGTTCGACCACTTTGCGAGTGTCGTTTGATAATAAGGAGACCGCGCGCGAAGAGGATGAGCCTTATCTGGCTAAAATCGAGATTACTGATAACCAGGGACATAGAGATACGGTTAATCTATCCGGTTATCGTCATGGTAAGAGCTTCCCGCAATTCACGTTTAACCCGAACCATGTGCCGTATTATTTCGGTAATACGATTTATAACGTGGTATCATCGACCAATACGGAGACAGGTCTTGATATAACGAGTAGCGATAATACGATTGCTGAGATTGCCGATGGCAAATTGTTTATTAAGAATAAGGGTTCTGAAGTGACTATTACGGTTCATCAGGCTGAGATAGGTGACTTCCGCGAGCATACAGAGACCTTCAAATTTACGCCTCGCGCGATGCCTCCTTTGTCTGTGCCGTTTATGATGGCAGATTCGATATGTAATAATGCTTCCATGGTGACGAAAGGCTCTGACTGCGGTTGGACAGATGATGACTGTCTACGCATAGGAGGTAGTGATTGGGAGGCATATGCTGCCGGTCGTTATTGGGACTCGCGTAAAGAGGTGGTTGTTGAGTTTGGCGGTGCTCCGGATCTTCTCACTTTCCAGGTTAAGAACACATATAGTGCTATTGTATGTCGTTGGAAGGTGGAGGCATCTTATGATGGAGAAAACTGGACGGAGGTCTTCTATCGTTATCAGAGTTGTAAAGACTGGACTTCTTTCTCCGTTCAATTAGACAATGAGGTTCATTTCTTACGCTTCTCGTACGGAGGTAACTACGCGGGCTATTTCAAAAACATCAACGTGACTGCCCTTGATGGTATCAAATATATGTTGGCGCCGAATGGTCTATATCTAAGTCGTGGTAAGGCTTATGGTACGCAAGCCGTGTTGGATGAGTTTGGTGTGCCAGTACGCGTAACACGTTATACGAGTGATAACGTGAAAGCGAATGAACTGATGCAAGTTCAATTCATGGATAACCGTCAGTATCTCTACGAGGCAAGTTCCGGAGATGTATATACGGATAATGAGACTTCTGCTGAATCCTCTCGTAAACTGTGGAACCAAATCGTAAGTGAAGGTAAAGTAAAAGTGAAGAGTGCTAATGGTAGTAACAAATATATTACGATAACTGCTGATAGTGTACTCACTACAACCAGTGATGCAGCTACTGCTACTGCATGGACTATCGAGGATTATACGTTACACGCAGATCGTATTCAGACCAAGTTGGATCACAAAGCAGCTGCCGCTGCTGATCACGATTTCGGAGCGGAGATCAATACAATGGCCAAGGTACGCAATATGTTGGAAACGGAAGATTTCGACTATACTGAGATAGATATAGAGGATGTCTCGCCGTCCGAGCAGAAAGGCTTATATCGTTATGAATATCCGGATAGCAGAGGTACATTCTCTGTATATGATCAAGTTATTACGTCGCTTGAGCCGGGCTTCTACCGTTTGACCGTTCAGGCTTTGTATAAGTCCGCGCCGTCTCCGATAGATTGGCAGAACCATAGTAATGGCTTTGAGAGCGTGGTGGGATATGCTTACGCCAATGACTTCCAATATCCGATCAAGACGGTTTATGATGCGACAGGTCGCCGTGCAGTCACTTATGGCGCCGGAAAGAAAGACACTCTATGTGGTGGATATTATTACCCGGCAGACTTAGCTGCAGCAACGGACGCATTCATTGATCCTGAAACGTATAAACATGACTTGTATGTATATATTCCTGCCGATGAAGGAAAGACGACAGGTACGTTGCGTTATGGAATCAAGAATCCTTCTTATGTACCTGGCGTTTGGATGGCTTATAGTAACTTTAAACTGGAGAAGATAGCCCGTAAAGTATTTATCTTCAATGGTAATGAAGGAAGCAGTACTGTTTGGGACGAAAATACTAACTGGGAATATCAAGGAGTAACTCCTATATCGACACCGGGCGAGAAGAATGCTGTCGTTATTCAAAGTGACGTCGTAGTAGCCGGCGAGTTCAAGGTATATAGTATGACTATTGAAAACGGCGCGACGGTAACGATTGCTCCGGAAGGAGGTCTCTCTATAGGTGTCGGCGGTGTACATGGTGCAACGCGAAACAACCTTAAACTGAAAGCCAGCAAAACGGGAGGAAATGTTGGACAGACGGGTTACTTGCGTATTGACCCAGAATGCCCGGAGGATATCGAAATGCCGAATGCTACGGTTGAGTTATTCAGCACTGCGTATTGGAATAAAGCTGGTGGAGAAGATGCTCAATGGCAGATGGTCGGTGCTCCTATTTCTGATGCAGGTGTAGCTGCGAAAAGCGTTTATGCGAAGAGTTATGTGTATAGCTGGGATGAGTCGGCCAATGATTGGGTCAATAACCGCTTCAGTATGACGTTTGAACCCTTTGTCGGCTTCGAGACGACGCAGAATAAAGTAGCGAGTGGTGTAACGGCTGAATACAGCGGTCAATTGGTATCCGGTAGAGAGGTTATTCGTAAGAATCTCGCATATACAGATGCAGAACATGGCTACAACGCGTTGGCGAACAGTTTCGCCGCCCCGATGGCGATCGCTAATTTCCGTAGTACGGATTTCGTCAATGCGGAAAATACCATTTATATCCTCAATGCGGGAAGCAAAGCGCAATCTCTGGATCCGGAAGATGGATATGATGCTGCGGGACGCTTCTTCGATATCCCTGTTGGAAGTGCGGTGTCGATGGCTGCTTCGTTCGGTACGCCGCTGACCATTCCTTCTATGCAAGGATTCTTCGTGAAGGCAACCGGTTCATCTGCTAGTCTGGATATTGACTATAGTCGTTTGGTTTGGGACGTAGAATATACCGGTAGTGTGGTTAATAATCCGCTCCGTGCTCCGAAACGCAATGTCGCTAAGGAAGAGGATGAGGCCGGCTCTTTGCAAATGACGTTGTTTGCTAACGGCGAAGTGGATCATCTGTACGTGTTGGAGTCAGAAGATCGTCTGCCTGAGTTTGAGAACGGATACGATGCCCATAAGATGCTGAATCCGGGAATGAATATATTTGCCGTTGAAGCAGAAGATGAGTTAATCTCCGTTGATGCAACCAATAGTATTATAGGAACGCGCGTTGGCGTACGTACGGGAGAAGAGACCGCTTATACGTTAATCTTCAGCCATCTGAAGAGTTATGACGATTTAATGCTGTACGATGCAGAAACCGGTGACGAGGTGGATATCAACGAAGGTGCGATGTACACGTTCTTCGCTGAGCCGAATAGTGTTATTACGGAGCGCTTTGAGATTGTAGAACGTGAGGCTCCGAGCATCACTACCGGCGTAGATAACGCGGATACGAAAGTTAAGGTACATAAATTTATTAAGGACAACCAAGTATTTATCCTCAAGAACGGAGTCCTCTATAACACCATGGGCGCGATTGTGCGCTGACAATTCCCCTCGAGACGAGGGCAAGTTAAAGGAAAGGTAATAGTTTGAAAAAGGTAATTACAATAATAATCTGTTTGCTGTGTGCTCTTACTGCGTCTGCAGTAAGTTATGCTACGCCGTATAAGGGTTCCGGAAGGGGCTTTATCCATACGACGCTTCATAACTCTCAAAGCCACAGCAGTATCGGCAGTTCTACCGTTTTAGCGCAAGCGCCGGTAGCTGCCATCAGTTCAGTGAATAGCAGTAGAGGCATTTCGTCCTCTAATGTCTCCGTGACCCGTGTGCAGAGTGGTATTTATACCTCTGCATCTTCTATCAGTGGAGGTGTGACTACGTATGATTCCGGGCATTCGGGTCGGAAGGTAAGAAAATCACCTGTTCACCCGGGCAATCCTGACGACGATGAGTGTCCTGGATGTATATACGGTGACGATGGAACATGTATCATTTGTGGTCATGATCCTATGGATGGCTTGGACGACGATGGGGAATGTAGTGGACATTGCCACGGAGAATGTGACGAAGATGGTTGCCATTGTGTGCCGCTGGAATTCAATTGTGCAGTAGCACTCTTCATGACCGTGTTGGCTGCCGCTTATGCGCTGTACAAGCGGCGTGCCTCGCACCGAACGGTGATGTCCGTAATGGTCGCGAGATGCTCGCGGGATTGATCGCTAAGAGGTAGGGGAAAAACTCACAATAATCGATATG